>QWCY01001544.1_pt1 | contig 33100 bp, 19 predicted proteins | sample 1972631 | NCBI WGS metagenome assembly QWCY01 (sample SAMN09866696, study PRJNA288562) | Human gut metagenome isolate pre1_stool, whole genome shotgun sequencing... | isolation source: gut | host: Homo sapiens | place: USA: California
CGACTGGAATGCCGGAGCATCCTGCATATAAATAATGCTGGCGTCAATGGAGTGAGCTGCCGAAAATTTATAATTGAAGTTGGCTTTCAGCTTATAAGTCAGATAGTTCAGTTTTTTAGAGTCACCCTGTGAGTTATTTGGGAATAATCCTTTTTTCCATAAACCATGACGCCATAAAGTAGAATGCCCGATTTCACCGCCAAGGTTTATACCAAGGCCTTTGAAGTTCGTTTCATACATTGCCCAGGCGCGTGCGGTGAGGTTGTTTCCATAATAGTCATAACTGTATTTATCACCTTCTTTTGCTGCGCGTGCATGCCCATATTTCTCATAGTAGTCCATATCATTCTGATAAGGAATAGGATTGAGACCACCCATGTCGCGTTCTGCAAACTTATCCACATCTACCCAGTAATCACCGCCTAACAAATCTTTTACTTCGCTGTAATATTCGGTGCGGTTACGGCGTAAGTTCACTCCACCATTAATTTTAGAGCTATTACGGAGAATGTGAGAGAACTGTGTGTAGAAATTCCAATCCAACTGATCGGTATGGCGTTCTTCAATCATGTTGATGGCCCGACGTCCGGAACCATACAATGAATTTTCCGGCTGGTTGCGGTTGATGTCATACAATTGGTCCCAATTGATGTGACGAATATTGTCTGTATTGGCACGCCATGCTTCATCGAGCCATGCACCTATTTCCGTACCATTATAAAAGCTTGGCAGATAACGGTAGTAGTCGGGGCGTGGGTCCGGACCGCCGTACCAGGTTAATGCAGAATAACCATTCTGGCCAAATCGCAGTGAACTGGCAACATTTAATTGCGAACGATCATTAATATCAAATGTGTAATTAAGCATTGCAATGGGCTCGTGGTAATTACGTACGCGTGCATTGCGGCGTTTACCATCCTGCCATCCCCAGTTAGGATTGTAGTAATTGTTTCCTACCAGGTCATAGGCTTCCTGAGTGGATGCTTGTTGTGCGCCACGTTCTGTAGGAGCACCTAAGATGGTTAATCCAAGACGGTGCTGAGGATTAAATTGTTTCTCAATCGAAGCAAAGTATCCGAAAGCGTTATAGTAAACACCGTCTACATAAGAATTACCTCCCTGACGGGTTGATACGGAGAAGGCATAGGACCAGCCATTGTCCTGTTGCCCCGATGAATAGGTCACCATTCCGCGAAAGCGGTACATGGAGTTACCATTTACTACACTTGCACGCAAGCCTTTACGCATCTGTGAAGGGCGGGTATTGATATTAGTCGTACCGGCAATACCGCCGATTCCCATATCCCCCATATTCAGTCCGGAAGTTATCTCCTGGTTACGTGTTGCGTCATTCAGACCGCTCCACAATGACCATGGAGTATATCCTGTCATTGCATCATTGAGCTGAATTCCGTTCATGTAAACGTCTGAATATTGAGAGTCGTAACCACGGACATTGAACCGCATTTCACTGAATTTATAAGATGCAATGTTATTGAAGACATCTTTTGATGCAGACAATGACGAAGGCAATGATTGTGCATCTTCAAGTGTTTCGGTATCGAACTCTGTAAAGATGGCGTCATCCATCATCGGAGTAACGTTATCAGGAACCATCACTACATTATTGATATCTCTCATCATCTTGTCTACGCGAACAGCGATGGTGAGTGATTCAAACTCTGCAGCTTCAAAGGTAAGAGAGTATTCACCTTTTGCTAAATTTTCAATCTCAAAATTACCTGTAGCATCGGTCTTTGTCGTCACGTCTCCCGGTGTCAAGGTGACCTTTACACCGTCAATAGCCGCACGTGTAGTACGGGAAACGACCTTACCCTTGATACCACCATACTGCGCATAAGCAGTTAGTGATAACAAAGATAATACCATAATTAGGAATGTTTTTATTCTCATAAATATTAAAGATTTTTATTTACCTATATAGATATATACGGGGAAGTGGTCACTATAACCACCCTGGAAATTATTGCCTACATATGTGCGCAATGGATATCCTTTAAACTGTCCCTCTTTTTGTATCATATAACTTTGTTTGAAAATATTGCCATAGAATTTAGAACCGGGAGCCCTTTGAAGTTTAAGTTTGCCGGTAGAACCTGTGGCAAGATTCTCTGTTACTACGATGTTATCGAAGATATTCCATGCATCGCCATAAGCCAGTGTTCCATATCCTGCTTTAAGCATATCGGCATAAGGATCATAGAGGTCTCCTTCTTTGAGGTCTTTTAATTTGAATTTTGCTCCCAACCCTTGTGCAATACTCTTGTCTGTAGGATCATCATTAAAATCGCCCATTGCTATCACTTTTGTGGCCGGATTAGCTTTCAATACTGAATCTGCAATGCTACGCATCTGTTCTCCTACCGCAATCCGTTTGAATTCGGAAGCTTCTTTGCCTCCCAGACGCGATGGCCAGTGCGCTACCATAAAGAAGAACGGTTCATCTTCGATGGTTCCCCACATGGTGAGAATATCACGTGTTTTGAAGTTGGGTAACGAAGGAATGACTGTTTTTACCGGATACTGTCCTTCTATTTTAAATACGTCAGGACGATACAGGAATGCTACATCCACTCCACGTGCTTCGGGAGAATCGAAGTGTGCGATTCGATAGTTACCCGGGGCAAGCTTAGGAGTAGCGATAATATCTTCTAATACACCACGGGTTTCTACTTCTGAAACACCAATTACAACCGGATAATTCTTATCAATGGCAGCGATGTCAAAAAGCACCCGTTCGATATTTCTGAGCTTTTTGTTATATTTGGCTGTATTCCATTTTTTAGGTCCTTCAGGAGTAAATTCGTCATCCAGAACTTCAGGATCGTTGATCGTGTCAAAGAAATTCTCGATGTTGTAGAAAACTACTTTATAAGGCTTCTGTGCGAAACTGAACGAGATCAGTAACACAAAGAAAATTGAAGGAATGAATAGTTTTTTCATACGTCAGAATATTAGTTGATTCCCCACTGTGTAGGGTTGTTTTGTTGTTTTACAGTTGCTGATACTTGTGGGAAAAACGTGAAACCTGTTTTTGCTTCAATATCTGCTACTGATGTACAAATAGACCGGGGAGGTTCAATATTACCATAAGGTTTCTGTTCCACCCAGAATCCGATAGAGATAAGTTCACTGTCCGAACAATCCTTGATAGCCTTACCTGTCGAACCACTTTTGGTGCGCAACAGAACTTTATAGTAGTTAGTTGGAAGTGATACTACATTGCCGGCTCCGTCAAATGTGGTTGCATTGGAATTAAAAATGGCACCGGTTACTACATATAAAGTATCGGAGCATTTGTTTCCACGAACCCTGGCTTCGAGCTTTGCCCACATGTCTTGATTGAGACGATTCAACTGTGGAGTCATATTTGACATATAAAAAGTTTGAGCATTCAATTCATCAGTAGCCAAACGATCTGCCGATGGTAATTGGTGTCCACGATCATAGGAACCTCTGTATGATTTATCAATACAGTTTGCTTGATAAGCCATAGGAATGATGGGATCAAAAGCCCATGCGTCTGTGCGGCTGCCGGATCCTGTCAAATAGGCATTGTGTATCGGATAGGCAACCCATAACGCAGCTTTCTTTGTCTTATCGAAGCAGATAGAGTAATTACGAACCTTTTTATCGTTGCTTAGTGGGCCGTAATGTGTGACGTATTGATAATTCGCATTCTCCTTAGGGGCCGGCAGTTCTGCCCAAGCTCCGAATGGCGGTAAGTTTTGTTGCGATTCGGCAAGTTGTACCAAGGTGAAAGTCTGTGCTTCTCCTCCCGCAAAGCGGAAAGAGATTTTGGCTTCACGTTGCTCCTTTCCGGTATTGCTTTTGTAGTATACATATAGTACATTAAGTCCACTGTTTACTACACCGCTCTTGGTAGAATTTGTATAGTCTTTACTACTGAATGCACACCAGGTATTTCCTTCGACAACTTCTGCGTCCCACTCAATGCCTGTTGTTCCTGTTATGATGATTGCCGAAGAACCTTCGGACGAACTTACTGTCGAAGATATTTTCCAATAAGCAACATTCGGCTCTTGTGATACTTCCGGATCATCACTGCCACAGGCTCCTACACACAGCATTAATACTATGAGTAAGGTGGTGTGTATTACAGCTGTATAATATTTATGAATTGATGTCATTTAAATTCTATTTTCCTTTTGGGGCAAGTAACTCTTGACAGCCAGATGCTGGCAAGAGTTACTTAAATGTCTCAAAGTTGTTAGATTATTTTTCGTATACTACAGTTATTTTTGAGATGTACAGTGCACCTGTCTTATCATTCTTAATCGTGAAATGACTAAAATTCCCACCAGAAAAATCAAATGTCGGGTTAAACTTATCTCCACTTTCAGTGATCGCTGTAGTTAATGCATTCGCTTCTGCTCCTCCATATACGGTGAATGCAGGAGTGTACTGGTAGCTCTCACTGGATGAGTCTCCCAATGATAGGGTGATTGATTTTATTTTACCCAAAGGAGTATTGTTGGTGATCAATCCTTGATTGGTGGCGGTAGAGGCATGGCCTTGCATTTGTATCATACCAATAATGCTGTCCGGCGTTTTTCCGATCATTAATCTGGCTCCGGCAAATTCAATTCCACCATCATTCCACGTATACCATGTAGAAGGCGTTGCTACAGCCTGGCTGCCATATCCTGAATTATTCAAAGCCAGATCACCGGATTTCTTCTCTACAATTTGTGCAGATGTCATCGTCAATGTTGTTTCATTACCACTGGAAACTCCGGCTACGGTAACAGGAACTGTCACACTGTTGGCACCCGAAAGTGAGATTGTCAAAGTTTGAGTGACAGCGTTTGTACTGGTGTTTTCGGTAGCTTTGACAGTTACTGTTGTACCGTTTACGTTAGACTCCAGAATACCATCGAGCCCTGTTGTAGTAATCACACTGCTTCCCTGATTTATTACATTTACAGTAATTTCTTTAGTTCCACCTGTGGAAGGAAAGCTTACCACAGTTGGGCTAACAGACGTAATGGCTGGCTCTGTAGAATCGAATGCTTTTACATCATCCAAATTACGTGGCATCAACTGGCCATTGCTCTTGAATATAGATACGATACCTGTAATCGGTTTACTGCCGTTTGTATATGGCTTACCGTCGAAAGATGTTGCACCTTTATTGATATATACAGTTAACGAGCTACCGTTTACCTTGAAGGTGTGAGTAGAGGCGGCATCTGTTTTTTCTTTCCATATTCCGGCTGTTTCAATTGTTACATTCTTTACAGTAACAGGCATACAAACGTAGGAGGTAAGTTGATCTATAGAGGTAAGTTCTATTGGTTCTACCAGATTACCACCTGACACTTTTTCAATATCTGTAGCGCTGAAACCTTCTACTTGCGGAACATCGTAGCGTTTGTAGATTCCTGCTACACCTTTCTGCAGATTAACTCTAAGCTTATCTCCTAACGAATATTGGGTAACATCAATTTTATTATTATAAATAGAGAGCGCATTACCTGCCGTTTTTGTTCCTTCTGTCATAAGATAAAGGGTACCATATGAGTAATTTTTGCCAGCAGGATCACCGCACACTATACCTTCAATAACGTAATCCTGATCTACTGGGACGGCTGCTGAACCACTTGTCATCTTTTTCACTAAATCACCGATGCTGATTTGTGTGTAAGTCGTTTCCATTGCTACAAATGTTTTGGGCTCACCATATATATCACCGGAAGCCGTCACTGCATAGGCACGGAAAGCGTATTGAGTATCTTTGGTCAGATTTGTGAGGGCTACTGTCCATGGGGTAGCTGTAGTAGCCGCTTTGGTCTTAGCTACTTTCGTCCAATCAATATCAGTTACAGTACCTGTACTGAATTCTGTATACTGCACACCTACTTCTGTTAATGCAGAAGGATCAATGTTGGCAATAGATCCACCCACTGTTGCAGTGGTTTCAGTTGTATTAGTTGCATCGGCTGTAAAGACGGTTGGTACAGACCCATTCTCCAAGTCAATTTCTTGACCTCCCTGCCCTGTTGCAAGAGTGACATCATCAATTGAGAATACGGAGGCTTGATCTACTATGAATTTGATATAAAGAGTGGAGCTTGGATTCTTTAGTGTAAAGTTAGAAGTTACAAATACCCAACTGTCGCTCGCATCTTTAGTTGTGAATGTTAGTGCATTAGACCATGTTGAACCATCAGCACTTACAAAGAAATGTAATAAATTAGGTTTAAATTCATTGTCTTTTGAATTGAATTCATAATAAACACTACCAAACGTCAGCATCAAGTCAGTTTGCTCCTCTGCTAAAGTTATCTTTTTAACAATAAAGCTGGGATTGGCGCCGAAGAATAATTTTCCTTTACCAGAAGCACCTTCATATCCGGAACTGGTACTTCCATTATTACGGATTGAGGCTCCTGTACCTTCATATTCTACGTTTGTAGAACCATTTCCTGATTTATCCCATCCGGTATACTCATCCACGTAATACCATTTGCCATCCGACTTTGGATCACCAACACCAAATGTTTCTTTATAAATAAGTACGGAAGGCTTAATATTTCCACTCTTGATCTTCACCGTTTCTGTCATCAATGGACCTACTTTATTTGAAATCTGGATTTCAACGCTTGCCTCATCTGTGATATTTTCCGGGATACTAACTTGAATCGTTGCAGAACCATCTCCTTCAGTTGCAGAAAGAGTTACCCAGGATTTGTCATCTTTTACGGTTGCCGTCCAATGGCGATTGGTCGAAATCTCAAAAGATGATTGGCTGCCTTCGGCAGGAGTACCGTCTGTAGTAAAAATCAGATTTGTTGGAGAGACTTCCAGATAAGGAGCCTCGGTGTCGTCATTATCGTCAACACAGCTCACAAAGGCCGTTGTGGCAATTAAGAGCATTGTTCCAAAAAACAACTTCAGAAAATTTAGATTCTTCATTGATGTTTAATAAATAAAAGTTAATATTGTAGGCGTTTTTAATTTAAATTTTCGCCGTAAAGCAAACAAAGATATATTATTGAGCTGAATAAACAAAGCTTAGCTATCTTATTTTATATTACATTTTGGTTAAATTTTTGCCTCTAACCGCGGAAAAACTTACATGAGTATGTCAAATTGATAGCTGTTTACCTCTTTTAACTACTTTCATTTTTTAATAAAATAACAAATTACGGTTTTAATTGTTTAGAAAAACTTTAAAAATTCTTATTGCTTTAATTTTGCTTGGTCTATATTAATTTTATTTATTGTTTTCAGAATTCTGTATATGTTTGATAAAAAACTTACAATGTTCAGTTGGAGTTTGCACCCTAGATTGATGATATATAAGTAATGCTAATACGGAAACTTATTAATGCTTGTTGTTATTTGAGAATTTGCAAAAGAATTAATGTGTGGGAATATATATAATTTGTTGATGAAAAAAACTAACAGTTTTGTTGTTTCTAAATCTTTGGTAATCAGTGAGATAAGGCTGCGTATTTTTCTCTACGAGAAACGACTCGAAACTCTACGAGAAATAACCCGAAACTCTACGGAGATCGGGGTGATTCTCTACGACAAACAGATCGGATGTTTGTAATGTTTTACATAGGTTGCTCCGAGGTGAGAGAGAGCTGATTTTTTGTGTAATTAAAAAGTACTGCTTAGTTGAGGTCGATTTTTTTAAGTACAGTTCTTCTGTATAAGATTGTACATTCTTGTATGGCAAGATTGTACAACCATGATATGTAAAAGTGTACAATCTTACATGATAAAAGTGTACATTTTTATAGATGTTGATTATCAGTGTTTTATAGCGAGTGCTTTAATCGGATCTCCTGATTTGCTTTATAAGTTCCAGTTTCTTGTGTATCAGTTATTTTCTAAATATGTCTTCTTTGATATCTTTTCGGTTCTCTTTTTACTTTCTTAACTCCGAATGTTTCGTAAGAGGAAATAAACTACCTATTTTTGTCACGATACTATAAACCAAGTCTATGACATCTGCTTTAGTAAACTATAAATTAGAACCGACAACAATATGAAAAGCAAGTTACTACCATTATTGATACTCTTTATTGTATCAAATGCAGTTTATGCACAAAACACGACATCTCCTTCTTATACACTAAAAGGTGTGCTTCTTGACTCTTTGACTTTGGAAGGTGAACCCTATGCCACTATTAAGGTTGTGAAAAAATCGCAGCCGGATAAAGCTGTGAAAATGGCAGTTACTGATATGCAAGGAAAATTCCAGGAGAAAATTAATGCCACACCGGGTATTCATACGATTACGATTACCTCTATAGGGAAAAGTACTGTGGCTAAAGACTTCGAAGTGAAATTGAATGAGAAGATTATTGATTTGGGCACTTTGTACACTTCGGAAGCCACCAATGAGCTGGGAAGTGTTGAGATCGTTGCGCAGAAACCGTTGGTGAAAGCTGATATAGATAAAATAGAGTATAATGTACAGGATGATCCGGACTCTAAAACCAATACAGTGCTGGAGATGCTACGTAAAGTTCCTTTGGTGACAGTGGATGGCGAGGATAACATCAAAGTTAATGGTAGTAGCAGCTTTAAAATTCATGTGAATGGGAAACCGGATAATATGATGAGTGACAATCCGGTAGATGTTCTTAAAAGCATGCCGGCCAATACAATCAAACATATTGAAGTAATAACAAATCCCGGTGCGAAATATGATGCTGAAGGAGTAGGCGGTATTCTTAATATCGTAACGATAGGAGGGAGTGGATTTAAAGGATATACTGCAACTTTTAGCGGTAATGTAAGTAATACGGGAGGTGGTGGAAGCTTGTACACTACTATAAAAAAGGAGAAGTTGACCCTTTCTGCACGTTATAATTATAGTGCTAACAATAATCCTCGTAGCTATTCAAGTTCTACTCAGCGGCAGAAACAGGAGGCTACCAATAAGGAGACGGTAATTTTGTCTGATGGTTCCAACAAGGGAAAAGGCAATTTTCAGAGTGGTAACCTGGAGGCAAGTTATGAGATAGATACCTTGCGTCTGATAACAATGGGGTTTGGCATGTACGGAGGCAATAATGATAGCAATGGATATAATGAATCAATAATGAGAAATGCTGATCCGGCTTCTTCGGAAAGTATTTATTATTCATACAAGAACGATAGTGAAAGTGATGGTTCGTGGTATTCTATTCGTGGGAATGTTGATTATCAGCGTACATCAAAAAAGGTAAAAGAGCGTATGTTCACCTTATCTTATAAAGTGAGTACGCGCCCTCGTACCTCTAATTCAAAATTAGGCTATACCATTAATCATGTTGAACCCGATTGGGAAGATTATGTGAATACTGTTCTTGATGGACATAGCTCTGATGAAAAGCAGAATAGTTCGGAACATACTTTTCAAGCAGATTATACGACTCCGATAGCCAAAATACATACGCTTGAAACCGGTGCGAAGTATATTATTCGTAATAATAAGAGTGATAATAACCGTTATGATAAGATAGGTGAATATGATGTGGATCGTAGTAGTCACTACAAGCATTTGAATGATATACTGGCCGCATATGCCGGGTATGCTATTAAGGTGAAGAAGTTTTCGGGCAGGGCAGGTATACGTTATGAACGTACCATGCAGGATGTGAAATATACAGAGAAGCCGGAAGAGAGTTTTAATGTGAATTTTGATGATTTTATACCTTCGGCAAGTTTTGGTTTTAAAATTACAGAAATGTCGAATATTCGTGCAGGGTATAATATGCGTATCTGGCGACCAAGTATCTGGTATTTAAATCCGTATTTGAATGATGCCAATCCATCTTATATAAGTCAGGGAAATCCATCGTTGGAAAGCGAAAAGAGCCATTCTTTCAATATTAGTTATAGTAATTTTACGCAGAAGTTTAATATTAATATGGCGTTAAACTATTCGTTCAACAATAATGGTATAGAGCGGATAACAACTTTGATGAATGATAATGATATCCCTGGATTGAAAGAACATACCGGTAAGGAGGTACTTTATTCTACTTATCAGAATTCGGGTAAGAATAGCAGTCTTGGATTAAGTGGTTATGTAAACTGGAATGCTTCGCCCAAGACGCGTGTTTATATGAATCTGTGGGGAGATTATTCGCGCATGGAGAGCCCTTCTCAGGGATTGAAGAATAGCGGATGGAATTTATTTGCATACGGTGGTGTGCAGCAAACATTGCCGCTGGAGATCCGGCTGAGTGTAAACGTAATGGGAAGTACGCCTTATGTCTCTTTGCAAGGCAAGGGAAGTAGTTATTATGACTACAGTATTAGTGTGAACCGTTCTTTTCTTAAAGAGAAGCGTTTGACAGTGAGTGCCTTTGCCGGAAATTTCTTTAAGAAATATATGACGAATAAAAACACGGTAAATGGAGATAACTTCTGGCAGGAGAGTAATTACCGTTATTCCCGCCAGCGTTTTGGTATGAGTATAAGTTACCGGATCGGTGAATTAAAAGCCAGTGTGAAAAAGGCTGCGCGTACCATTGAGAACGATGATGTGAAGGGTGGTGATGGCGGCGGTGGCGGTCAAGGTGGAGTAAATTGAATAACAGAAAAGCCTGCATTTTTTCGAAAAATGCAGGCTTTTCTGTTTACGCTACAATCCTTCTGATAGAATCAGGTAAGAATTACATATCCTGACTCATCTTATTTTGTGGAATGCACGGAGCGTGGCTCTGTTCATCTTTTTGTATATTTATTTTATTTGCCATTTCAAATTTTACTTTCAACTCCGTCTTTTCTTCTATCAACCGTTCGATTTTTAAATCCTTTTCCCGTAGATATTGAATTAATTCTGTTAATGATGGACTGTTCTCTGTCTTTATAGTTGTTTTTTGCTTGATCATCTCTCCTTTTCCGGTTATTAGCCATTCTGCATCTATCCAATCAAATGTTTGAAGCACTTTGGCCAGAATATCAAATCCCGGCTTATTTCTTCTTTGTACAACTATTCCTCTAATTGTTTGATCTACAACACCTATCTTTTTCGCAAAAGAAGATACATTTAGATCTGAGTAGTTAATTATTTCTTGTAATCTATCAATTATATCCATACTATATTAAAAAAATAATCAATTAATTGTTTTGTTATATCAAATAAATGTTTGATATTTGCGCCGTAATAGGGCTATGCTACGGCTAAATTACTAAAAAAACGGCATTGATAATACATGTCGTCCAACTTTTAAATGATTGATGAGTAGCAGTTTGGGAAGAATTTACACAATAGCGACATATACGAAACTTAGTGTTTAATAATATATTATTAATGTAATTTTTTAACTTATGAGAAAAAAGTTTGTAACTGTGGCGCTCTTAGGAACGCTAATTTTTACATCTACGAATTTCGTTGGATGCAAGGATTACGACGATGACATCAATAAGCTGCAAGAACAGGTTGATGCTCTGAAGTCTATTTCTATTTCAGATTTAGCATCTCAATTGCAATCACTGAAGGATGCCAATGGCAATCTAAGTGTCGCAAATGCTAAGATGGAAGCTGCTATTGCTGAGATTAAGACCAACATTGAAGCATTGAAAGAAGCAGATAAGACTCTCACCAGTCTGGTGAACGGAAAGGTGGATCAGGCTACTTATCAGGCAGCTATTAAAGAGCTGAATGAGAAATGTACTGATTTGGCTAATAAAGTAGCTGCTTTGGTTTCTTTGGAAACTGCCGTTAATGATTTGAAGGCAAACAAGGTTGACAAGTCGGTGATTGACGAGTTGAAAAAGACGATAGAGAAATTGCAGAGTCAAGACTCGGAATTTGCTACCAGAATCAGCAAACTGGAAAATACGGTTGAGAGTCTGAATACTGTGTTGGCAGGTAAGGCTGACCAAACTACAGTTGCTGCATTGTCGACAGCTATCGACGAGTTAAAGAAAAGTGTTGCTGGAGTTGATGCAAAAATAGCAGCTGCACTTGATCCGATTCAGAAAAGCATAACTAAATTGCAGGAAGATCTTGCAAAGAAAGCTGATGCAGCTACCGTAGCCGCTGATATCGAAAAGGTGAAGTCGGAAATGACAGCTGTTACCGATGCTCTTAAGACAGAAACTGCTGCTAATCTGGCTGCTGTGAAAGCTGAATTGGCTGGTAGAATTGCAGCTTTAGAAACAGCTAAAGGACAGATGGATGTCCAGATCGGTAAACTGGAAACAGATATTACTGCATTAAAAGAGCGTATTACTAAACTGGAAAATCAACCGGCTACAGATCTTAATGCTGTAAAGGCTGATATTGCAGCCAATAAAGAGGCTATTGACGGTGCTTTGAGTACTATTGGTAGTATTCAGGGAACGATTACCGGCATTGGAGATAGACTTGACGGGCTTGGTACGGAAGTAGGAGCTGTAAAGAAATACATTGATGATGCCAATTCTACATTGAACACTGCTATTACTGCAAAAATTGCTACTGATATAGCAGCTGCTGTAAGTAGTTTACAGAGCGAATATGCACAGGCAGATGCAGAGCTTGCCGGACGTATTGAAACATTGGAAGGGCTTGATGTATTTGATAAATCTGACTACGATGGATTAAAGCGAGACTTCTCTTCTTTAAAGGAGACTGTCGGTGATAAAGAGTCCGGTTTGATTAAGCAATTGAATGACCTTGAGGTTACAGTTAGTAATTTGATTACGGAAGCTCTTGCAAAGACAGGCCCTGGTACTATTGATCAGGCTATTGCTAATAAGATTCAAACAACTCTGGAGAACAGTGCTGTTATCAAAGCTGCTATTGAGGCTGCAATTTCTGATGTAACAGGCAAGGTTAATAAGATAGACCAGGAGTTGAATTCTGTATTGGAACGTATCCAAAGTATTGTATTTGTTCCTCAGTATAAAGATGCAAACGGCATTACCATTGTTCCTGCCTATACTATTAATGGTGTAAACGGTACGGTAGAAATGACATTCCGCATTGCTCCTGCTGAAAAAGTAGCGGATCTTGTTAAATTGGCACTTGTTAAACCAGAGATATTCTCATTCTATCAGGAAGATGCATTGGAAACAAGAGCTACAAGCGAAAGCTCATTGAAAATTGTTGCAGGTGGTGTTAAAGCCGGAACCAGTGCAGGTACAATTGTAATTAAGGCTAAAGTGAGTGATGGACTAGTTGATAATCTTTATCCGGTTGCTTTGAAACTTGCTACATCGAAGGAATATGGTACGGAAGAAGAACCGAATAGTAAACCTGTAAATGATGTTACAACTGATTATTTTAATCTTCGTGTAAAGGGTATTACTAACGGAACTTATGCTCTTTCTCCTTCAGCAAAAGAGATAGCATATACAGATGTTGAAGAGAAACCTGTTAGTCTGTTTAAAGTAAACTATACGGATGGAAGCAGACCGTTGACGCTGGCTGAATGTGGATTTACTCAGAATCTGGAAGTATACTCTATCTATTGTACAGCAGAAAGCAGATGGGTGTTGTTGGCCTCTACAGCTTCAGCTGACGTGAATGCAATTAAAGCAGAATTAACGGCTAAAGGATTTGAAGTAACAAAAGCTGCTGTTAAGTTGAAATCAGTGAATATTAATAATGTAGGTAATGAACTCAAGGTTAAACTGGTGGATAACAACGTATTTGGAGTTAATACACAAAGTGTACCTAATAAGCAATTCGAGGTAACCTATACTGTGACCAATAATACAGAAGGTGCTACTATTGCTTATGGATCAATAGTTAAAAAGGATCTTCAAGCAGGGTCTTCTAATGCATTTACTGAGAAAAACGGTGCATTTATGTGGTCTGGTAATGCTTCTAACGCAGCACAAACCTTTATCATCAAGGCTAATAAAGCTAATAACTTTACAGATCAACTTATAGCCGGTGCTACTGCACAAGAGATTTTAGATGCTATCAAGAATCTGGCTTCTGCTAAGGTTGAACATAAAGTGGGTAATGCTCTTGCTACTGCTGCTCAGCCTACATTTAACTTCGATGTTGATGCTGATAAGATAACAGTTACTTTGCCTGCTAATGCAGAGCGTAAGACTTATGCAATGAGTACGATTTACCATACTGATCTTTATGGTGATATTACCCTGACTGCTACTTTGAACCTGTCTTATCCTACAGCTGCTGACTTGTTGAAACATCAGGAAGTACGTTGGACAGATGCCAAGACTTATTTCTTGGAATATGATAAACCGGCCGGTGATGCTGCATATCTTATCAATAATGAATTGAGCATTGGTTACTTCTACTATTCAGATGATGTAGACTATATCTATGAGTTAGTTCCGACTAAAGACTTGAATGGTGACCGTACCATTGATGCAAGAGACATTCCTGTAGGTGTGACATTGGATGCTGACGGCAATATTGAATTTACTAAATACGTTGATTTGTCAGAATTCAAAGTTAAACTTTCTGCGAAAATTGCATCGAATGTAGCTGCATCTGAAGAATTCAGTATCAAGATGTATTATCCGTTGAGCGATCAGATTTCTTCAAAGGATCTGACATATAAGAAAGAGGATATTCTTCTTGGCAATACGCTGGATGTTGCTACTGCTCTTAACTTGAAGGATCGATTTGGAACAGATGTTATCACAAAAGGTGCGATTGTAGCTTACGGTAAGACTGTATATACTATGGTAACAGGAACTAAACCTGCTTCAGAAACAGGACAAGTAACTTTCCCTGAAACAGACCGCGTTCGTTACATCGTTAAAGATGGTAAAGTAGGTACTACGGATCAGACATTGTCTGCTAAGGAATATTTCAATATTGTTGGTGGTAAATTCTCATTGAAGAAAAACATCAATCTGACTAAGCCTGTAACTGTAGAAGTTGAAGCAGCTGTTGATTATGTTTATGGTACTCAGAAGAGTGCGAAGTTCACTATTACTATTGAACCAACCGAGTAATTCATTTTAATAAATGGAGAGGTCATTTTTAGTTGAAAGAAGATGGCCTCCTCCTTTGGATATATTGTTTGTTTCTGAAATTACTTCTTGTGATAAGCCGTAATTTCAACAATCAGGCTGCTATATTTCATCTCTACCAGATGGCCTGATTGTATTTAGGAAAAAGGGTACTTCCAGTTCATCCCGGAAGTACCCTTTTATATTCATACCTGAATAGGAATGAATCAATTTACGATTAGACGATTGACGATGTACGATTGAAGTTGCTTTTTTAAAAGCCTGTTTCAACGCTATTAGAGACAGAGTAATCCCAATCGTACATCGTCAATCGTCTAATCGTAAATTGATTCAAATCCGTACGACGAAGTAACGGCTATACCTTTTCTTTTTTAAGCCGGCTTGTTGAATCCTAACTTTTTCAATCCTGCCTGAACATCCGGATGACTCATGAAAAGCTTCCATAATAATCCGGTCCGGTAGTTTTCAATCATTACTGCTATTGGTCCTTGATCTATGGCAAGATAGCGCTGTGGATACCAGTTGTCAGTTTCGCTGAATGCATCATAAAAACCGTAAGGGCCAAACACTTTGTCTCCCATGTTATAAAGATGTTGCATCACCTGCAAAGAATACTCCGGTGTATATACAATGGATGACAGGGCAGCAGTAGGAGAGATGACTCCTAAATCTTCCCGTTCATTGGGGGAGTGGGCGGCATAACCATTTACCGAATAACTGGCGGTCAGCCCCCAACAGTCCGGACCAAATCCTTTGTAGTGCTTTGGATTGCGGATGCAGTAAGCGCGGTTGACAAGCGTGAGGTTGCGCATTTCATTGAAATAACTTGGGCAGTATTCGTCTTTCAGTCCTACGGGATCAAGCCCCAGGAAGGAGTATTGCGCCCAGAAGAGCGGGCCGGCTTCGGTTCCCTGATAGCGCAGATGAAGGTCGATGCCCTCTACTTTGTGCGGAGATACAATGGCTCCGTTCTGTGCCCATCCTTCGTGATATACAACGGCAGGAACACCGTGAGTGGGTGATGCTGCGGCAAGTATATACATAATGAGGCATTCGTTATAGCCATGGACGGGGAAGTCCATGTCCCAACCATATTCCGGACTCCAGTGCCAGTAGAGCACGTTCTGTCCTCCTTTGCGGTACCAGTTCCAGTCTACTTCTCGCCAGAGTTTATCTATTCTTTGTGCCAATGCTTTCTCCTGTGGAGTTCCGTCTATGTAATACTGGTGTACTGCAAGTAACCCTTGCATGAGGAATGCTGTTTCTACCAGATCCCCGCCATTGTCTTTTTGTCCGAAGGGTTTCACCTTTCCTGTTTCACCCTGCCACCAGTGCGGATAGGCACCTTTGAAGCGGTCGGCACGTTCAAGGAAGGAGACTATTTTCTCCATACGTGCCAGTCCGTCTGTACGTGAGACGTAGCCACGGTCTATACCTGACAGGATGGCCATAATGCCAAAACCACTACCGCCGGAAGTGACAACATCCGGACCGCCGGCGGGATACTTACCGTCCATGTGGATACGTTCGGGAGCAAGACCACTGTTGGGCTCGGCCCCCTCCCAGAAATAGAGAAAGGTACGTCGCTGAACTGTGTCCAGCAGTGCGTCTGTAGTCAGGCTGTCAGTGAGAGAAGCGTCTTTCTTATCACCTGATTTTTTATTGTTCTGACACGCCCCTGCTGCCAGTAAGAGGCAACAGAAGAGTGCATAAAAAGAGATATGTTTCATAATGATATCTTATTTATTTTAATGTGAACCGTGCCGTTTGTACATCTCTGCTATTAGGTCCTATCATTATGCTGAAGTCTCCGGGTTCTACCACATATTGCAGGTCGTAGTTATAGAACTTCAGCATTTCAGGTGCTATCTTGAAAGTAACAGTGCGTGTCTGGCCGGGCTGGAGATAGATTCTTTCAAATCCTTTCAACTCTTTTACCGGGCGGGTCGTACTACCCACAAGATCACGGATGTAGAGCTGCACAACTTCTCCGCCGGGGAATGCTCCGGTATTGGTAACGTTTACAGAAGCTGTCAGAACTCCCTGCATATTCATACTGGTCTGGCTCAGACTGATATCACTGTATGCAAAGGTGGTATAAGAGAGTCCGAAACCAAATGGATAAAGCGGTTCATTCGTTACATCAAGGTAATTGCTGCGGAATTTCTCGAACCATTTACCGTCGTGTAAGGGACGTCCTGTATTTTTGTGAGCATAGTACAAAGGTATTTGTCCTACGTTTTGCGGGAAGCTCATGGTCAGTTTGCCACTGGGGTTAACGCGGCCAAACAGTACATCACCAATTGCATAAGCAGCTTCGCTTCCGCCAAACCATACATTGAGGATGGCAGGTACGTTGGCCTGTTCCCAGTTCAGAACCAGCGGACGGCCTGTGAACAGTACTAATACGACCGGCTTACCGGTAGCTACCAGTGCTTTCAATAACGTTTGTTGTACATCCGGCAGATCCAGATTGGTACGGCTGCTGCTCTCGCCACTCATCTCAGAGGATTCTCCCAAAGCGGCTACAATAACGTCTGCTTTGTTGGCCGTTGCTATTGCTTCTTTCAGCAGTTCGGCATCCGTACGGTTGTCACGGTTTAAAGAACGGCCAAACATGGTAGCGCGTTCTTCGTAAGCAGCATCACTGATCAGATTGCTACCCTTGGCATACAGTAGATTGATGTCAGCTCCGTTTTCCATCAGAGGAATATACCACGGTTCATTCGGCTGGTTGAGCGGCATTTCATCCATCCGGCCTACCATTTCGCGGAGTCCTTCAATGAGTGACGGTGAACGGTCCAGTACGGCTGCCACACTCCATGTACCCGGCATATTCGTCCGGGTGTCTGCCAACGGGCCGATAACGGCAATTGTTCCGGTTGCTTTCAGGGGGAGGGTCTGATTGTCATTTTTCAAGAGCACAAAGCTTTCTGAGGCAATGCGGCGGGCGGCATCCCGGTGTGAGCGGGTGAATATGTCGCGTGCCGGACGTTTCGGATCACAATATTTATACGGATCATCAAATAATCCCAGTTTATATTTGGCTTCCAAGATACGACGACAGGCGGTATTTAGGGTCATCATAGAAACCTTTCCTTCCTGAATCGACTTTTTCAGTGTGCTGACAAAACCGTCACTCACCATATCCATGTCTACTCCGGCATTGATGGCACGGGCTGAAACGGTTTGGAGATCACCGATACCATGGTCGATCATTTCGGAAATTCCGGTATAGTCGGTTACTACAAATCCACCGAAGCCCCACTGACCGCGAAGAACATCTGTCATCAGCCACTTATTGGCTGTGGCGGGTACTCCGTCTACTTCGTTGAACGAAGCCATCACACTGCCTACTCCTGCTTCAATGGCGGCTTCAAAGGGAGGGAAGTATTCGTTGTACATCCGTTGGCGGCTCATATCAACCGTGTTGTAATCCCGTCCGCCTTCTCCTGCTCCATAAAGTGCAAAGTGCTTGACGCAAGCCATAATTTCATCATTACGTTTCAGCTGGCTTGACGGCTCTTTTCCCTGATATCCGTTCACCATGGCCCGGGCAATGAGTGAGCCGAGGAACGGGTCTTCGCCGGAACCTTCGGATACTCGTCCCCAACGCGGGTCACGGCTGATATCTACCATAGGGCTGAAAGTCCATGAGATACCGTCTGCACTTGCTTCGACAGCAGCGATACGGGCCGATTCTTCAATGGCCTTCATATCCCACGTACATGATAAGCCCAGTGGGATGGGGAAGATTGTTTCGTATCCATGAATGACATCCATGCCGAATAACAGAGGAATACCGAGTCGGGAATTCTCTACGGCAAGTTTCTGTACGTCGCGGATTTTTTCTACTCCTTTCAGGTTGAAGAGTCCGCCTACTTCACCTCGTTTTATTTTCCCGGCGATGTCGCTGCTCTTGGCCTGTCCGGTGGTGATGTCACCGGTCACGGGAAGGTTGAGCTGGCCGATCTTTTCATCCACAGTCATCTTCTTCATCAATGCATCGATGAAACGATTCATGTCTTGTGGAGACTTTTGTGCCTGAACGCCGGAACTCCCTATTAAAAAGAGGGCGAACAGGAGGACGTAATTTCTTATTAATCTATTCATACGTTATACTTGTTTTTAGTGTAAATGGTTTCTTAATGTAGGACCGCTTTTGTCTGCGATGCGCATGCACCGTTGTCTGTGATGCACAGACAGAGTTGTCTGCGATGTACAGACAGCGTTGTCTGCGATGCACAGACAAAAACGGCGAATGATTGGCATCTGAATGAGTGCTCTTATCCTGACAGTATTTTCGCTCCTAAGGGATCAAAGAGTTAATAGTCCGGATTCTGTACCAGCACTCCTTTCGATTTATCTATCTCCGTCTGCGGCAGCGGCAATAGTGCATTCTTGGGCTGATAATTCAGCTTTCCTGCTGCATGAAGCACTTCTGAGGCAATGCCCCATCGTACAAGATCATAGAAACGGTCGAATTCCATTCCAAGCTCTACCCGTCGTTCATGCCGGATGGCGTCACGAAGTACAGTCTGATCCATCGATTCTATCTTTGGAAGAATATTCGGATTGTTGCCACGTGCCCGTGCCCGTACCATCTCAAGATCGGCATTGGCTTCTCCGGTCTTTCCCAACTCATTGGCAGCTTCGGCCGCCATTAGCACTACGTCTGCATAACGGATAAGCCGGATATTTACCCAAAAACCTTTATTGGTATATTCACGCCGCAAGGCCGGGTCTGTATACGCTTTCTTGTTGAAGGCGCGTCCCATAGCCTGAGATACAGGCGATTCATTGTAAGGGGTATTTGTATTTTCAGGAGTGATCGGATCTGTCTCGTTCTTACGGAAGTAGAGGAAGGTTGCATCTCTACGTGGGTCTCCCGCTTCATAGGCATTATACAACTCTTCAGTTGCCATATTGAATCCCCAGCCAAGATCCCATTGACTTGCGCCACGCACTCCCTGTACTTCACAAAACTGGCTACCTATTACATCGCTGGCAGGCATTGCTGCTGTAGCTGTACATTGCAGTTCGAAAATGGAACCACTGTTATTCTCACCTTCGTCTGTAAATATCTTCTCGTAGGGAGTATTCAGATTATAAAGTCCGCTTGACATGACATCGTTGGCGGCTACATAAAGGCTGTCCCAATTATTGCGCATCATGAACGTACGTGCATGGAGCGAACGGGCAGCCCCCCAGGTAAGACGGCCCAGGTATTCTGTTGTCCACTGTTCCGGCAGTAGCTTTTCGGCTCCGGCAAGATCCTTGTCTATTTGTTTATAAAGATTCTCTGCGGTGGTTTTAGGCACATTTGCTTCCGAAGAATCATTCACTTTAAAAGTGATCAGAGGAACTTCGCCGAAAGCACGTACCAGGTTGAAGTAACAGTAGGCACGGAAGAACATCGCCTCTCCGCGATTACGGAGATCTTCTTCCGTCAGCTTGCCGCTCGCTTCACTCTCTTCAATAGAAGTAAGGATGTCATTGCATTGGAAGATGATTGCATAGTTCTGGCTCCAGTATCCACCCAATAAACCATTGGTAGGTGTGTAGATGAAATCGTCGTACATTTCTGCGATGTCCGAACCATCACTGCTTATACTGCCTTTTTCGGCATCTTCGCTTCGGAAACTATGGATGGCGAATGCCGGTGTCCCTGCAGTTATGTTAAAGTTACGCATCATGGTGTAAACGTTGTAAATCTTGCCATTTACCAATGCGTTCGGATCGTCGTCTTCTGTAAATTGTCCTTGCGGACTACGATCTAAAAAGTCGTTACAACTTGTCAGTGTCATCGCCCCTAAGGCCAACGACAAGGATAAGAGGATATAGATATATCGTTTCATCATTATATGAATTATAGTTTATGAATTATAGCTTATGTAATCGTTCTAAATTATATGATGTTGTTATTGAAACACAGATTATCGCAGATTCACGCAAAGCATATCATCGCTCAAGTATAGCGCAGCCATTTAATCTGCGGAAATCTGCGATCATTTGCGTTTCAATAAAATAATACCATCCGAATGGTACCTCCCCGTGCGGGAAGCACAGCACTTAGAAGGTTAAGTTGATGCCGAAGGTGTAGACGGCGGGCACAGGATAACTACCGTTATCTACTCCGAAAGCAATGGCTGAACCGCCTAATTCCGGTGTGTACCCGGTATTATGCTTCCATGTTTTCAGGTTCTGAACATTGAAGTATACCTTCAGCGCCTGCATACGTGCTTTGGCGATTAACGCTTTATCAAAAGTATACGCCAGTTGCAGGTTACGGATACGGAAGAAACGTCCGCTTTCGACGTAGTATTCCGAGTTTTCGCGGTTAATGGAATGCTTCGTATTCAGCAATGGCTGGCTGTTTGATGTGCCTTCTCCATGCCAACGGTCGAGTCGCTGGGCCATGTAGTTGAATTGAGCAAAAGTATAGTTATCCCAGGTACGGTATATCTGATTGCCACCTTGTCCCATCATTTCGACGCTGAGGTCCCAGTTCTTGTAAGATACTCCCAAAGAAATACCGTAGGTGACGTCCGGCGTCGGATCGCCAATCATGGTACGGTCTTCCGGGGTAATCTTGCCATCACCGTTCACATCCTTGAACTTCAAATCACCCGGAGTTACGGTGGCCAAAGTATTGGTAGGAGAGGAGGCTATATCTTCCGGTGACTGGTACACACCATCTACCTTGTAACCGTAGAAGTAACCTATCGGATAGCCCGCCATTGTATAGCTTTGGCTCTTATCTCCGGCGATGATAGAATATCCCTCCTGTACCAGACTTTTCACTTTATTGCTGATCGTAGTCAGGTTTGCGCTTACTGAATATCCCCAATCCCCGATCTGATCACGCCAGGTTGCTGCCAGTTCCACACCACTGTTTCTGATCTCTCCCAGATTACCGATGCCCGGGATCGTACCGGAGATACCCGGAACTTCTGCAAGCAAATCTTTCGTATTCTTTTTATAGAATACTCCTTCCAGATGTAACCGGTTGCGGAGCATGTTCGTTTCGAACCCCACTTCCCAGGCTTCCACCTTTTCCCAGCGGAGATTGGGGTTAGGCAGATATGCCAGTTGGTATCCCGGATAGATGATGGACGGTTTACCGAATATAGCCGAATATGCATTTTTCAGTAGCGGTTCGGCCGGATAGGCGGTACTCAGATTCTGATTACCCAACGTACCCCATGAACCCTTCAGTTTCAGCATGTCCAGCCAACTGATATCTTTCATAAACTCTTCTTCACTCATCAGCCAGCCTGCACCTACCGAGTAGAAATTCTGCCATTGGTTGCCTGTATATGAAAAGGCGGAGGAACCATCCCGGCGGAACGAACCGTTGAACAGGTATTTCCCTTTGTAATTGTAGATGATACGTGCCAGCATGGATACGGTTGTCCGTTCCCATTGCGTACTGCCGTTGGTAGCAGTGGCTGCATCTCCGATACTGACGAACCATTTGTCCGGATCGTCGGGGATAACGAGCCCTACTCCCTGTTTGCGGGCACCATCCAGTCTGCTCAATGAATTGTAATAGGTGGTAAAACCGGCAGTGGCTGTCAGGTTATGTGCACCGTCAGCGAAACTATTGGTATACGTCAGTACGTAATCGCTTTGTACTTTTGTTTCGTTCTGTTTGAACTGGCTTACCTCTGTCTTTCCAGTTCCCAAAGTTGAAACATTACCCTGCACGGTAGGGTCATACACTTTGATAATCGGTGTATAAGTTCGTCCGTTGTCCGAAGCATAATCCATAGAGAATGTGGCACGGGCTGTGAAATGTTTCAGGAAATCAATTTCACCATATATACTGCCCGAAGCACGGTAGTTTTCAGCTTTGGTAGTATTGGCTTTTAGATCTACATCCACCATCGGATTGTTCATCTGTGCTTTCTGAAATTCCGGCAAGGCTGTGTAAAGGCCATACTCTGTATTGTATACAGGAGCAACCGGTGTGGTACGGATAGCGCCCAACACCTGTTTGGCATCAGCGGGTAAGATACGTGCGCCGTTCAGTTGGAAGCCAACCTTGAAAAAGTCTGTCAGCTTGTATTCATTACTTGCATTGATGGTCACTTTGCTGAACTTCTCATGCTTGATATTGCCCTGTTCGTGGGAATAGCCTACGCCCAGATAGAAGCTATGCTTCTCGGAAGCACCTGTAATGCTGATATTGTTATTGGTAATGAATCCGTTCTGGAAGATTTCGTCTTGCCAGTCTGTATTAGCGTTCCAGTTGCTGAAGTCAAAAAGAGCAGTCTCTTCATTGGTCAGCTGTTCATTGTATAATTCTTTAAACTGGTCGGCATTGGTCATCGCTATTTTGTCTACAACTGATTTCCAACCAAAGGATGTATTGATATTCACTCTGGTTTGCCCTTCTTTTGCCTTTTTAGTGGTGATAATGATTACACCGTTCGCACCGCGTACACCGAATATGGCTAATGAAGACGGGTCTTTCAATACTTCCATTGATTCGATATCTTCCGGATTAAGGAAGTTGATATTATCGTTGAAGAGTCCGTCTACGATATACAAAGGTTTGTAGCCGTTGATAGAGTTTGTTCCGCGAATACGTATTTCAGGATCATCACCGGCGCGTCCGTTATTGATAATCTGCACACCGGCAATCTTTCCTTGCAGAGAAGACAGTGGATTGGTTGCAGGCTTGTTAGCAATTTCTTCACCTTTTATATTGGTGATAGAACCGGTAAGGTCGCGCTTCTTGGCACTACCGTATCCTATGACTACGGTTTCACCCAGCATCTGTGAGTCGTCTTTCATCACGACATTAATCACAGTTTGCAGCCCTACAGGGATAATTTGTTTCTGCATACCTACGTATGAAAATTCAAGTACATTGTCCGGAGTGACTGAGATAGAATAGTTTCCATCCAGGTCAGTGACTGTTCCGGAGGTGGTACCTTGTATCAATACCGATACTCCGATCAGGGGGTCGTTCAGCGCGTCGGTTACTGTACCCGTCACTGTTTTGGTTTGAGAAAACAAAGATGACGAGGTCAGTAACAGGCAGGCTATGGCAAGGATGTTCCTTAGCCGGGAGGTTCTCTTCTCTTCAGGAAGATGTTGTAAAGGTTTAGGTCTCATTGCGTTAAATTTTACTATTTACATGAACTACTTTATTAGAATACTCTCTTAGGTCTAATTGTCACATGAAGTGGCGACGAAAATATTAAAGTGAACAAACAAGTAGTAAAAAAGATTAGGATAAGAGTGTTAATCGTGATTTTTAACAGTAGGAAAGAAGAAGATGAAGGTCTTGTCTTTTCGATGGCGGAAGTATCCATAGACAGTATCGATCCCCTTGCCCGGTATTGTACTTTGTCTTTCTCAGAAAGGAACGTTCCTTTCCCCGGTAAGCTGTCTTGTTTTACATGTACATGTTTCACTGCTCCACATGTACATGTCGTTCTGTCCCACATGTGCATGTCGTACTGCTTTACATGTACATCTAAAACAGCGTTACCCACCGGGGCTTCATACGTTACTCTACGAGAAGGGGCTTTATCGATACCGGAGAAAGAGACGGATGGTAATGATAAACACCATGATCAAAAATGAGTCTATTTACAATTAGACAATTGACGATGTACGATTGGGATTAGTCTGTGTCTAACATTGCTGAAACAGGCTTTTAAAAGAGTAACTTCAATCGTACATCGTCAATTGTCTAATTGTAAATAGATTCATATCCATGCTAATAGTATCCACCGCTTGTCGTACTTCCCCGTGCGGGAAGCACCTCTTTTGCATGTTTCATACATTGCAATACGTTTTCTTTATTCCCGAGGAACGGGCCGGATTTTTCTATTTTCAGTGTAGACATTGCTGCTGCAAAGCGTCCGGCTTCTTCGATACTTGCTCCTGCAGCTCGTTGGTACAAGTAACCAATTGTATATGTATCGCCACATCCTGTGGCATCTGTCACTACATCCGGTTCGTATGCCGGAATCTGATAAAAGGTTTTTCCGTCAAAGATAACTGAGCCCATGCTACCAAATGTGAGCAATACCTCTTTTACACCCCATTCGTGGAGTCTATGGGCCGCTTCTGTTACATTGTCATATCCGGTTAATACTTCCATTTCGTGTTCATTCACTTTCAGGAAATGTACGTATTTCAGTGCTTCCCTTTTATTGGCCCAATCCACCGGATAGACGTGTGTATCGCGTACCTCACGCAGGTATCCTTGAGAATCAATGGCAACCAGCCCTTTTCCGGCAAGATGTTTGATAACATCTACCGAGAAATCATCAGCCAACAAAGAGCCCAAATGAAAAATATCCGCCTCGATATTCTCAAGCTGTTGTACGGTAAACGGATCTGCTTTGGCGAGTACTCTTTGCGTGCGTTCATCCTGATTTTCGCCATATATGTTTTCAAAGTAAACGGAATATTTGCTGGGAAGAGCGGTTACATCAATACCGGCGTCACGCATTTTGTCTATAACGTTCAGCTCACTGTCTCCTACTGCAGTAACCAATTTATAATCAACATCGTTCAGGTGGCGGATAGCATATGAACAATAATAAGCGGTCCCTCCCGGCATGTATACGGTGGATTGAGGTGTTACTACCTTATCTAAAGTGATATGTCCGATGCAACAAAGAGTATGTTTCTTCATTCTAAATTCCTTTAGTTAAATGAAAAAGCCTTCAAGAGTAGTTCTTGAAGGCTTTTTAATGTTTGTGCGGCTGAAGGGACTCGAACCCCCACGTCGCGAGACACCAGATCCTAAGTCTGGCGCGGCTACCAATTACGCCACAGCCGCAAAATCCGTGACTAATTTTTTCTTTAGCGGTGCAAAGATAGCTATATTTTTTGTTTTGCCAAACGAAACGAGGAATAAAAGTGTTTATTTTAGTAATTTCCGTGCTTCTTCTATAATTGTATCAAACCCATTGGCTTCGTCTTTATAGTTGATATCCACTTTTACATCCGGGTCAATTCCCCACTCAATGTGGTTCATGTTTTTGTCAAAGTGTGGGCTGGCGGAGAAACGGATTGTCCAGCCATTAGGAAGTTCGGATGAAAAAGGCATACCTGATCCTCCTCCGGTCTTATCACCTACGATTGTGACATTGGGAAGGCATTTCATGTGATTGACAAAATCGTTGGTAGCGCTGTATGAATGCCGATTGGTGAGTACGGCTACTTTCTTTTGCCAGCGAATACCTTTGGCTGGTTCCAGATAGATGGCATATGGTTTTGAAAAATCATTGTGTCCCGGCCCTGTCTTATGGCAGATATACCCTGTTAGTATTTTCTTTTCTGTGAATCTCGAAGCTATTTTAGCTGAGTTTGTTGCATTCCCTCCGGAGTTTTGCCGGACATCAATAATGAGTCCTTTACAGTTAGAAAAATAGGAGAAAACCCTGTCTAAGTCATTATTATCAATGCCTTCGGAAAACTTTTCATAATAGATATAGCCGACTTTATCGTTTAGTATTTTATATTTGAAACCGGCTGTCTGTTGATAGTTTTGTCCCAGATAATAGTTGCTTTCTATCGTTGCTTCACTAAAATTACGTGGTGAGTCAAGCCAGAAGTCAAAGTGGGTTTGATTGTCAGTAGAGGTTAAGTTGACATGCCCGTCCTGGAGTTCGTACAACATATCGCTGAGTACCTGAAAGAGATTCCGGTTATCCATTTCCGGCTCAATAAACTTACGTTTCCTTTCTCCGATTTTTTTCCAGTCGATGCCTTTGTAGTCCAGAAAGCAATATCGCTCGTCGATGATTTTCCAGAGTTGGTCAAAGTTTCCTATCGGATCATTGGTATACTCTTCCTCCCTAATGCAGGCGGTCAACCCACTCAGGCAAGTAAGAAATAATAGCCAACTGATCATCCGGTTTCTCATCTTTCCATTTACTATTTACGATTTACAATTGTCCACGCCATCACCCTGCATAGTACTTCTCCCCTCTCCATTCTCCCTTCTCCCTTTAATACGCCCTTATTGCCGGTGGCAATGGTGTTCCGCTTTTGTTACGGATCAGATACAGGTCTTTTACGAATCCTACCATGAATACGTGTGAATATGTATGTGTCCGGATATCATTGACATCCGATTGCTGCAGATCTGCTACATAACTGAAGCGCATCTTTGCATAGCGAATCGGGAAGTCTATGGATAACATTTGTCTCATGGAAGGTTGGTTGTGCAGTGAAGTAAATTGTACTACTCCGTTGGAATTTCCCAACGTGAATATCTCGTAATAAGATTGACCGTAGTGAGGTGAAAACATAACCCCTATTACCGGTACATTGACCTGATAACGGAATGTGAGTGGATAGTTTTTTATTTTTGCATGCCAGATTGCCATTCCGGAAGCGTCGAGATTGAGAAATGCCCGTGCTGATGCCGGGTTATTGGTATTGCGCAGATTGTATACAAATCCTCCGTTAATGTCTGCCAAAGCCCCTGCCAGCAGCTTAAAGTTTTCTGTGATACGGAATTGGTAATGCAATCCATAATTCCAATTCACCAATCCGGCGAAGGTATTATTATTATCTACCCGGTTATGTGTATATCCAATGTTTGCCTGAAAAAAGTTTTGTACGGATACTTTTCCATTAAGCAATTTTGTCATACGCATTGTTTCCCGTGAAATACGAAAGTCGATACCTTTATATTCCTGTGGTGACAGATAGGTGTCGAATATATTGGTATAACCTATTCCGTACATGGTGGCACGGGTCACATATCGGTTGGCTTGCAACGAATCTACCTGAGCATACAGTCCGTGGTAGAAAGCCAGCAGACAATATCCGGTTAAACCGATCTTTAACAGTATCTTCTTCCTCATTGACAAACCTTTATTTAGTTGAAAATTGAAAGTTGAAAGTTGAAAATGGGAACCGGTTTTATGACAAGATATAATGCGGTTGCCCTCATTTTCAACTTTCAACTTTCAATTTTCCATTATTCAAAACAGCTTCATCTGTCCTGTTATCTCGTCCAGAATATCTCCTTCACTTTTACCATGATCCGGATCGAGAATCTCTGTTTCCTCCTCTGTTTCCTCTTCTTCTTTGGGCGCGGGAGGTTCAGGGAAGCGGGTCGGTTCCAGTTCGTTGATCGTTTCTACCGTATAAGTAGTGATACGTTTGCCTTTTGCCTTAAAACCTTTGACGGCAATAAATTCATCGGCATCTATCACCATCGGATCTCGGAAACTGTCATGACCACCAAAGATAATTTCCAGACGTGGATAATATTCATCAGTCAACAGAATCAGTTGATTGGCTTTGTTTTCTCCCAGGTAATTCTGCTTACGGGAGGTGCTTTCAAAACAGAAACGTTTCAGATATGGATAGTTCTGCTGATCAGCGTCGTATAAAGCAGCTGTCCATACTTTGTTGGAATCAAACTTCTCAACGATGCTTACATTGTTCTCGTAATGGTTGCTTACGTCGAAGTTTGTTGTATAGAACTCGCCTGTATTGAGAACTACCAAGATAGAGTCGTCGCTCTGGAACTCTCCCAGATATTCACCTCGTCCGTCATAGTTGAGACGTAACACATCCCGGTCGAACCATACTTTACGTCCCCCAAGCGTAGAACCTCCGCGTTGCTTTAAGGCTATCTTGTGTACCGGCAAACGAGTCAGAATAACTCCCTGTGCCTGACGACTCTTAATACCAATCTCGCTGAAGTCCCGTTCGAAGATGATACGGCGTACACGTGGATTCGGTTTCAATGTCACTTTTATGATTTCGGCTTCTCCGTTCGGATTTGCGCTGAAATATGTGATTCGTGACTCGGGAGTACCCTGTGTTACGTCATATTCGCGATCCCGTACGATGGAGGTTACGGCAAAACGTTTGATGTAGGTTGTTCCCTCTTTTCCGTCACGGTAAGTTACATTGTAGATCGTTCGTTTATCATTCTTCTTGAATACATTGACATACAGCACGTTTTTACCTACGAACTTTTTGTCGGCAACGGGAGTAATCATATATTTACCGTCTCTGTAGAAGATGATTACATCGTCTATATCCGAACAGCAGGCTACGAATTCATCCTTCTTGAGTGCTGTGCCGATAAATCCTTCTTCGCGGTTGATGTATAGCTTTTCGTTAGCTTCCACCACTTTGGTTGCTTCGATGGTATCGAAATTGCGTAATTCCGTACGGCGGGGGAAATTCTTACCATATTTTTCTTTCAACATCTGGTACCAGCTGATTGTGTATTCCACGATATTAGCCAGATGATTGTCTATCTCGGCAATTTCCGATTTCATTTTGGCTATGTTTTCTTCCGCCTTGTCTGAGTTGAACTTCAGGATACGTCCCATTTTGATTTCCATCAGTTTCAGGATGTCTTCTTTGGTTACTTCCCGTATGAATTGCGGATAGAAAGGAGTTAACCGGTTATCGATATGTTCGCACGCAGCATCCATATCTTTGGACTGTTCGAACTCTTTGTCTTTATAGATGCGTTCTTCAATAAAGATCTTTTCGAGTGAAGCAAAGTGGAGGCTTTCCTGTAGTTCGCCTTTGTGTATTTCGAGTTCCTGGCGAAGAAGATCGAGCGTGTTGTCCGCCGATTTTCTCAATACATCACTGATGGCCAGAAAGTGCGGCTTGTTATCATCAATCACACAACAGTTGGGGGATATGCTTACTTCGCAATCGGTAAAAGCATATAGCGCATCAATGGTTTTGTCTGATGAAGTTCCTGCTGCCAGATGTACTAATATCTCTACGTTGGCAGAGGTATTGTCATCTACTTTACGCACTTTGATTTTTCCTTTGTCTACGGCTTTCAGAATCGAATCAATCACTGTTGTGGTAGTTCTTCCATAAGGAATTTCCGTGATCGCCAATGTTTTATTATCAACCTTATTGATTTTGGCACGTATCTTCACAGAGCCACCCCGTTCGCCGTCATTATACTTGGATACGTCTATAGAGCCTCCCGTCTGAAAGTCCGGGTAGAGTTTAAAACTTTCTCCATGCAGATAACTGATAGACGCGTCACACAATTCATTGAAGTTGTGTGGCAATATTTTAGAAGAAAGTCCTACAGCAATACCCTCTACTCCTTGTGCCAGTAACAGCGGAAATTTAACAGGTAAAGTTATGGGTTCTTTATTTCGTCCGTCATAAGACAACTTCCATTCCGTTGTTTTCGGATTGAATACTACGTCGAGTGCGAATTTAGAGAGGCGGGCTTCAATATAACGTGGAGCAGCTGCACCATCACCGGTGAGAATGTTACCCCAGTTACCCTGGCAATCAACCAGCAAATCCTTTTGTCCCAGCTGTACCAGTGCATCTCCGATAGAAGCATCTCCGTGTGGGTGAAACTGCATGGTATGTCCCACGATGTTTGCCACTTTGTTGTAACGTCCGTCATCTAATCTCCTCATGGAATGTAATATACGACGTTGTACAGGCTTCAGTCCATCATTGATATGGGGGACGGCACGTTCCAGAATAACATATGAAGCATAGTCCAGAAACCAGTTCTGGTACATACCTGTGAGTTGATGTTTTACGCTTTCATTATGGGAGTCCGCCGGCTTATAGTCTGAATGTTCTTCCGTTATCTCGTTGATTTCGTCACTCATATAGTTAATATTCCTCTTGTTTTAACAACAAATTATCTTTTTTACATCATTATAGAACGATGTGCACGCAAAAATACGAATTTTCTCCAAAAAAATCATTTACTTTGCGAATTATTTCCGAGTGTGATTTACAGGCAGATATCGGAATCGTAAATTGTAAATGATTAAATTGTAAATAAAACAATGGCACAAGAAGACGTTTTTAAGAAATTGGTATCACATTGCAAAGAGTATGGTTTTGTATTTCCTTCAAGTGATATTTATGACGGACTGGGAGCTGTATACGACTACGGCCAGATGGGAGTTGAACTCAAAAATAATATTAAGAAATATTGGTGGGACAGTATGGTATTGCTGCACGAGAATATTGTCGGCATTGACTCTGCTATTTTTATGCACCCCACTATTTGGAAGGCTTCCGGACACGTTGATGCATTCAATGACCCGTTGATTGATAACAAAGATTCTAAAAAACGCTATCGTGCAGACGTACTTATCGAAGACCAATTGGCTAAGTACGACGATAAAATGAATAAAGAAGTAGCTAAGGCTGCTAAAAAGTTTGGTGATGCTTTTGATGAGGCACAGTTTCGCAGTACAAATGGCCGTGTCCTTGAACACCAGGCTAAGCGTGATGCGCTTCATACCCGTTTTGCAAAAGCATTAAACGATGGTAATCTTGACGAACTCCGTCAGATCATTATTGACGAAGAAATCGTTTGTCCTATTTCCGGTACTAAGAACTGGACAGAAGTTCGTCAGTTCAACCTGATGTTCTCTACTGATATGGGATCTACTTCGGAAGGTGCAATGAAAATATACCTTCGCCCGGAAACAGCACAGGGTATTTTCGTGAACTACCTCAATGTACAGAAAACCGGTCGTATGAAAGTACCCTTTGGTATTGCACAGATTGGTAAGGCTTTCCGTAATGAGATCGTAGCCCGTCAGTTCATTTTCCGTATGCGTGAATTTGAACAAATGGAGATGCAGTTCTTTGTAAAACCGGGTACTGAACTGGAGTGGTTCCCAAAATGGAAAGAAATGCGTTTGAAATGGCATAAAGCACTTGGTTTCGGTGATGATCATTATCGTTTCCACGACCATGATAAGTTGGCTCACTACGCTAATGCCGCTACAGATATCGAATTCCTTATGCCGTTTGGTTTCAAGGAAGTAGAAGGTATACATTCACGTACTAACTTCGACCTTAGCCAGCATGAGAAATTCTCCGGAAAGAGTATCAAATACTTCGATCCTGAATTGAATGAGTCATACACTCCGTACGTTATCGAAACCTCTATCGGTGTGGATCGTATGTTCCTCAGTATCATGAGTGCTGCTTATTGCGAAGAGCAACTCGAAAACGGTGAAAGCCGCGTGGTATTGAAACTTCCTGCAGCTCTTGCTCCGGTGAAGTTGGCCGTAATGCCTTTGATAAAGAAAGACGGACTGCCCGAAAAGGCCCGCGAGATTATTGATAGTCTTAAGTTCCACTTCCATTGCCAGTATGACGAGAAAGACAGTATCGGAAAACGTTATCGTCGTCAGGATGCTATTGGTACTCCATACTGTGTAACGGTTGATCATCAGACACTGGAAGATAACTGTGTGACTCTGCGTAATCGCGACACCATGCAGCAGGAGCGTGTAGCGATCTCTGAACTGAACAATATTATTGCTGACAGAGTAAGCATCACTTCGCTTTTGAAAACTTTACAATAAATCCTTGACGAATGAATAAGAAAATCTATTTATTACCAATCCTATTGCTGGCACTTGTCTTTACTTCTTGTGAAGAAACGAAAGAGGTGAGCAGGTATGATAACTGGCAGGCACGAAATGAGGCGTTTATCGACTCTTTGTATAATGTATATACTACAGAGGCCGATCATGGTGGGTTGGATAGTATTCATCTTATGTCTGCTCCGGGTGCTTGTATATTTTATAAGGAGCTGAAGCCGATAACGGATGATCCGAATAAGAACCCGAATCCAACAAATCTGGATGAGGTTATTGAAGGATATGTTTCTCAAGATATACAGCCCTTCTATACAGACAGTGTATATATGTATTATAAGGGTACTTTAATTATCGGAGACCGATTTGATGGATTCAAAGGTGCTAATCCTACTGCTTTTGACTCGCCGAAGAAATTTAAAGTGACCGGTGTAATTACTGGTTGGACTGAGATGCTTCAGCGTATGAAAGTAGGAGAGCGGAGGTTAGTTTACATACCTTGGAACTATGGTTATGGTTCCAGTGGTAGTGGAAGTATTTTAGGGTATTCCACATTGATTTTTGATATGCAGTTGTATAGTATCGAAAATCGTAGCTCGAATTCGCTGTCGACCTTGGCTGTAGAAGAAAAATAGACATTTCTATATATGCTATAGAAAAGAACAACTTGTTTCTAACCATAATTGGAGGAGAAACAAGTTGTTCTTTTTTTACTAATAGGGGAACTAGCTCTATTATGCAGCCAGTGATGAATGAACTGACTGTATTGTACCGATGCAGCGTGACCCATTAGGTGTATT
>QWCY01002512.1_pt1 | contig 33072 bp, 28 predicted proteins | sample 1972631 | NCBI WGS metagenome assembly QWCY01 (sample SAMN09866696, study PRJNA288562) | Human gut metagenome isolate pre1_stool, whole genome shotgun sequencing... | isolation source: gut | host: Homo sapiens | place: USA: California
ATCCGACAACGGATGCTCTTGTTTGCTATACCAATTTTCACCACCTTAAAATTTCTCTCGAAAATTTTGTTTTGGGGCTTGACTTTTAATAGTTAGTCTATTCGTGGGTACCTGCACAGCGGGGGAGATAAACAAAATTTGGAGCATCCGGCCCCTGCTGTTCTTTGGCAAAATGCTCAAAGTGACTTTCCGGGTCAACAGCAAGCCATTCTTGCAGCTCGGCGCTTGGTACACCGGGTTGGTGGCGGATATTTACATGGGTACGCGGTTCTTCCAGATAAGAAAACAGTAGGTTTTCCTGTACGCTGATCAGATGCCAGCGGTCCCCCTCCAGCAAGCCCTCGCTCACCAGCTTTAGATGGTACTCCATGTAGCTGCACCATTTATCCGGTTTCAAAACGGCAATGCGCCCATGCTGTGCACCGGAATGGCGCTCACGCAGCCAATCGCCAGCGGTTGTGGGAACATCGTGGTAAAAATATGGCTGCATCCTGACCCAGCGGCGGGGAAAATTTTTCCCACCAACAGCGGCAGGCCACTCGGAAAGCATCGCATCCAGCAGGGGAGAGAGGTTATCCGGGGCAAGCGCTGTATCGACCGATTCAAGGTACAGGAACAAGTGCGTCTGATACCGAAACAGCGAAGCTGTCAGCAGCTGGTGTGCTTGGCGCAGCCCCTCAACGGTTTGGGAAAATTCCTGCATGGCAGCAGCAAAAGATACCGCATCGATTCCACTGTGCAGCACAGCATGGAATGATGCGCGAACCACGGGACAAAGCTGCCATGTAAGGCTTTCTGACGACATTTGCCTACCCCCAATACGACTTATTTATTTTATTGTAAGCCGCCCAGCCGGGAAAATGCAACTTGTATAATGCACGGATTCTTTGTGATAATTGAAGTTTACAGACAATAAAAACTGTGCTATGATGGGCACAATTTAGGCAGAGTTCCTGCCGGAAGGAGCAGAACAATGGAATACAACATTCTTTCCTGCGGTGCGGTGGCGGACGGAAGGACAAACTGCGCAGCTGCTATCCAAAACGCTGTGGATACGGCCTCGGCGGCAGGCGGCGGGCGTGTCATCATCCCGGCCGGGCAGTATCTGAGTGGGTCAGTATTGCTGAAAGATAATGTGGAACTTTACCTGGAAAGCGGCGCGGTCCTTATCAGCAGCCTGGACCCTGTAGATATCAAACCGTTCCCCCAAGGGGGAAACGGCGTGAACCCTGACGATACTGCCGATGGCTGGCAGAGCGGCTTCTTTTTGGGTGCATCCCACGCCAAAAATGTGACCATCAGCGGTATGGGTACGATTTACGGCCAGGGCGACCAGGTGTTTTTGGACAAAAACGAAGATAACGGTTTCCATGAATGCCCCAAAACCTGCGAAGCGTTCCGCCCGCGCATGATGCTGTTTGAAGATGTGGAAAACTTTACCGTGCGCGATGTAACGCTGAAAGATGCCGCTTTTTGGACACTGCATATGGCAGGCTGCCAGAATGTGCGCATTGACGGTATAAAAATCCTGAACGATGACCGCGGAGCCAATAACGACGGCATTGACCCGGACTGCTGCCGCAATGTGGTAATTGCCAACTGCATTGTCTCAACAGGTGATGATGCCATTGTGGTAAAATCCACCGGCCCCATGTCGCGCCGGTATGGTGTGTGTGAGAATATCACCATCACGAACTGCGTGCTGCATTCCCGCGATTCCGCCTTGAAAATTGGCACCGAGACCCACGGAACGATCCGCAACGTAACCTTAAGCGACTGCATTATTGACCGCTGCTCCCGTGCGGTGGGTATCTGGGTACGCGATGGCGGAACGGTGGAGGATATCCATATTCACCACCTGACCGGATCCACCCTGCGCTATGCAGACCGCTATGCCGAGCCGGGTGCACCGGGCTGGTGGGGAAAGGGCGAACCGATTTTCATCAGTGCGACCCCCAGGAAAAACAGCCGGACAAAGACAGGCACCATCCGGAACGTTACATTCGATAACCTGGCCATTACCTGCGAAAGCTGTGCGTTCCTGGCCGGTGAGCCGGAAAGCTGCCTGCGGGATATCCGCATCCGGGACCTGCACATGACTTTTAAGCGACAGGGAACCCAGCCGGGAGGCTTGTTTGATGAACAGCCATCGGTGCGGCATGTGTACTCCCATGCGATCCCCGCATTGTATGCCCGCAGTGTGAAACAGCTGACCGTGCAGGACAGCACCGTGCGCTATGCGGATAAAAGCGAAGCGTGGGCGAGCGAAGTTACAACACTGGAGGACTGTACGGAAAGTGTAGTTGACCTTAAAAAAATTCAATAATCCTTGTAAGGAGGCAGATATTTATGTACCAGGCTGCACAAGACCGTTACAACACCCTGCCAACCCGCCGCTGCGGAAACAGCGGCCTGCTGCTGCCCGCTGTTTCGCTGGGGCTGTGGCATAATTTTGGCGATACCTCCCCGTATGAGAACATGCGTGCGCTCTGCCGCACGGCGTTTGATAACGGCATTACCCACTTTGACATTGCCAACAACTATGGCCCGGAGCCGGGCGCTGCCGAGCGCAATTTTGGCCGGATCCTGCGCGATGACCTTGGCGTTTACCGCGATGAGCTGATCATTTCCACCAAAGCAGGCTATGAGATGTGGGACGGCCCTTACGGCAACTGGGGCAGCCGCAAATACCTGCTGGCCAGCTTGGATCAGAGCCTGCGCCGCATGGGGCTGGACTATGTGGATATTTTTTACCACCACCGCATGGATCCTAGCACCCCGCTGGAAGAAACAATGGGCGCGCTGGCCCAGGCGGTGCGCAGCGGCAAGGCGCTGTATGTCGGCCTGTCCAACTACGACGGCCCCACGCTGGAAAAAGCTACGGCCATTCTGGATGAGCTGCATGTGCCGTTTATCATCAATCAGAACCGCTACTCGATTTTTGACCGCACAATTGAAAATAACGGCCTGAAAGCGATGGCTGCCCGGTTGCATAAGGGAATTATCACCTTCAGTCCGCTGGCACAAGGACTGTTGACCAACCGATATCTGCAGGGGATTCCGGCTGACAGCCGGGTACACACAGACGGGCGATTTTTGAAAGAAAAGGATATTACGCCGGAAAAAATCGCCCAGATCAAGGCCCTGAACGATATTGCCCAGGCCCGCGGACAGACGCTGGCTGAAATGGCCCTAGCCTGGCTGCTGAGCCATGATGAGATTACGACCGTGCTGATCGGTGCATCGAAAACCAGCCAGATCCTGGATAACATCAAAGCAGTGCAGAACACGAGCTTTACGGCAGAGGAACTGGAAGCGATCGACAGAATCAGCAAATAAGCCGCAATAGGATAAAACAAAAGGGAAGCCGTTTGCAGAGAACGGCTTCCCTTTTGTTGTTTCAGGGGCTATGGCGCTGGCGGGCGCAGCCAGCCGCTGTATTTCAAGATGGAAGTACCAATGCCGGTGCCTGTGGCCCGCCGCCAGTCAGATGGGGGAGTGCCCATTACCTCATAAAAATGGCGGTTAAAGCTGGACATGGAACCAAAGCCGACTTTTTCGCTGATTGTCAGGATGGAATCATCGGTCATGCGCAAAAGGCTGCAGGCTTTTGTAATGCGCGTCCGGTTCAGGTAGTCCAGCGGCCCCATGCCGACAAGCTCCCGGAACACCCTGCGAAAATGGGATTCGCTCATGCTGCACACATCAGCAAGGTCACGGATGCTGAAATTTTCCATATAGAATTCATCAATATAGGTCAATGCAGGTGCAATGACCATGCGGTTTGCTGCGGCAGAATCATTTTGCTCGGTGGAAAGCCGCATGACTTCGGTGATCAGGGCAACAAACAGCCCGCGCACGCTGATCTCATAGTTCAGGGAACGTGTTTGCATTTCCTGCAGGATCATCTTCACATAATGTGCCAGCGCGGGGTGGTCGGCAGAGGAAAAAATGCCGCTCCAGCCATGCAGTACCTGGGTCAGCAGGCGGCTGTTTGGCAGGGCTGCGGGGTCAAAGAAGGGGCGCAGCAGCTCCTCTGCATCGGTAAAAATATAGCTCCATTTGCTGGCACAGCCGGGGTCGGACCAGGTTGTATGCGGAACATCCCCGGCAACAAGGGTAATATCCCCGGCTTTGAAAGGGACAATCTTCCCGGAAAAGTTCATTTTCCCACTGTCACTTTCACAAATGCCAATTTCCAGGCAGTTGTGGAAATGCAGTACGCCGGAAGGTACATCGGAAATGCGCCATTCCTCACCAGCAATGACCCGGAGAGGGAAGTGGGGCGGGAACTCATAACTCCGGTATTCAATAACGGTTTTGCTGTGGCGGCCCATGGCGGAAGCCTCCTTTCCTTTGTCGGTTTCTATGCTGTCTCTATTGTACCATGAAAAAATCCGCTTGGGTTTTTGTTTTATTCTACTAATCATGTGCAAAAACGCCTTGTTAGAAATATGATATAGCTGAAACGACCATAAAAGCAAGTGATATACAGGAAACAAGGTGCAGCATTACGATAATAATCCAAATAAATAAGCGTGTTTTCTCAATATACAGAGAATATGAATGCTCTAAATTGAAATTCTTGAGCGTTTTTGCATAGTAATTGAAGAAAAGTAGTGAGAAAATGGTTGCAACAAAGTGCATAATAGAAACATCAAAAGAGGAAAAAAACTGGTGCAAATGTAAATATCTTGGGCCTTTGTACCAGACCACATGAAAAAGGAGGAGCGACCCAGTATGGCAAAACCGCAAAAGTCCACTGCACAATCTGAAGTACCGGGGCTCGTTAAAAAGGGGCCATTGTACTACTTGAAGCGGGATTGGCAGCTGTACGCACTGATGCTGCTGCCAATGGTGTTCATCATCGTTTTCAAGTACTTCGCCTACACGGGCTTGTCTGTAGCGTTCCTGGATTATAAGATCGGCAAAGGTTACGCGGGCAGCAAGTTTGTTGGCTTAAAGATTTTTGAAAAAGTTTTTAAGCACCGTGATTTCACCAAGGCCGTTGTCAACACGCTGCTGCTGAACGTGCTGGATCTGATCTTCAGCTTCCCGATGCCCATTATCCTGGCGCTGCTGCTGAATGAAATCCGCGTCAAATGGTTCAAGCGCACAACCCAGACGCTGCTTTATCTGCCGCACTTCCTGTCCTGGGTCGTTATTGGCGCCGTTGCTTACCAGATGTTTGCAACGCAGTCCGGCGTTGTCAATGCGCTGATTGCCAATGCGGGCAAAAGCCCCATTCCGTTCCTGCAGGAAGATGGCTGGTGGCTGTTCAGTTACGTGCTGATCGGCGTTTGGCAGACCATGGGCTGGGGAACCATCATTTACTTAGCCGCCATCACGAACGTCAATTCTGAATTGTACGAGGCTGCCAAGGTCGATGGTGCCAATCGCTGGCAACAATGCCTGCATGTTACGTTGCCTTGCATCCGCTCCACCATCGTGGTCATGCTGATCATGCAGCTTGGCAAACTGATGGGCGGCAGCTTCGAACGTATCGTTGCTTTGTCCAATGCCAAGGCAACCGAATTCACCACCACCATCCCGGTTCTGGTTTACAAATGGTTCCAGGGCAACAAATTCAGCGAATCCACAGCGCTTGGCCTGTTCCAGTCCGTGATCGGCGTGATTCTGGTTATCGCATCTGACCGTGTCGCCAAAAAACTTGGCGAGGATGGCCTGCTGTAAGGAGGGAAGATAGATATGACCACTGCCACAGCACCTGCTGTTGAAAAGCGCAAAAAGCCTTGGACCAAGGCCCGCGTGATTGACCTGATCATCGACATCTTCTGCTTCGTGATCGTTGGTGCAGCATCTTTGACCTGTATCCTGCCTTTCATCCATATTTTGGCAAAGTCTTTGTCCGATAATGCTTACGTTGTTGCAAACCGCGTGATTCTGCTGCCAATGAGTGATGCCGGCATCAATCTGGATGCTTACAATAAGGTGTTCCATGACCCCACCATTATGCAGTCCTTGTGGGTCACCGCCCTGGTTACCGTTGTGTTTACAGCAATCGGTATGTTTCTTACGGTTTGTGCCTCCTATGCGCTGACCCGCCCGGAATTCCATGGCCGCAAGGTGTTCACCTTTATGATCATGTTCACGATGTACTTTACCGCCGGTACGATCCCTGACTACCTGCTGATGAACCAGCTGCACATGTTGGATACCATCTGGTGCCTGATTTTGCCGCTGTGCTTTGCACCGTACAACCTGTTGATCATGAAGAACAACTTCCAGGGTTCTATCCCCGAAAGCCTGATCGAGTCCGCCCGCCTGGACGGTGCTTCCCACTTCACCATTCTGGCAAAGATCGTTGTGCCGCTGTCCAAACCCATCATGGCAACCATCGCCCTGTTCTATGCAGTTGGCCGTTGGAATGCCTACTCCGATGCGCTGTACTACATTAAACAGAATGTCTCGCTGCGCCCGCTGCAGCTCAAACTGTATTACCTGATTGTTGCCGCGAGTGAAAGCTTCCAGTCCGAGGGTGTTTCCACCGTTGCTATGACGAATCCCGAAGTTCTGAAAGCTGCCTGCATCATCTTCGCCGCTGTGCCTATCATCTGCGTATATCCGTTCATCCAGAAATACTTTGTCCAGGGCACGATGGTTGGTGCTGTCAAAGGGTAAGGCAACACCGCACAATTCCCGCCTTACGGCTTAAGTACCGCTCCGGCGGCTGCGGCACGGCATCTGCGTTGCCAAAATGCTCGATAATGTCGGGTTGCGGTACCCGCATCGTGCTTCGGGGGCAGGTCGCCGCAAGAGGATACCGCAAAGAGGACAACTCACGCACAACTTTATGAAACACTGCCGCCAAGAACGGCTCCAAAAACGTTAAACAATTTGTTTTTCAAAAAGGAGGAAAACAATGAAAAAGACACTTGCACTTGGTATGGCTGCTGCCATGACCGCAACCCTGCTCGCCGGATGCGGCGGGTCCTCTAGCTCTGCTGCTTCCTCTGCCGCTGCTTCTACAGCCGAAAGCACCGCTTCCTCTACTGCGGCTGCTTCCACTGCGGAGAGCACGGGCAGCTACACTGATTATTCTGCGGGCTTCCCGGAGAATGTCACCATCCAGATCCCGGTTTATGACCGCGGCTTTGAAAACTGGAACCCCACAGACAACTACTACACCCGCTGGATCCAGTCCGAGTTCGGCGATAAGTATAACGTTACCGTCAAATACGTTGCCATCGCCCGCTCCAATGAGGTGCAGGACTTTAACCAGATGATTGCCGCCGGCAACGCCCCCACCATTATCTTCCATTATGATATGCCTGCTGCTGTCAACTACTGGTCCGAAGGTGCTGAGCAGCCCATCGATCTGGATGAAGTTGCCTACTATGCCCCTACCTATTGGGATAACATGAAGGACACCATCGAGACCTACGGCAAGCTGGACGGTGAAAATGCTTTCATCTTCGCAGAGCGCGACCCCATCTACTACAACTGGGTCACGCTGATTCGTAAGGACTGGCTGGATCAGGTCGGGCTGGATGTGCCCACCTCCAACGAGGAACTCAAGACCGCCATGCAGGCATTCAAGGACGCGGGTCTTGGTGTTGAGAACGCTCCGCTGATCACCAAGAGCTTCACCTACTTCTACAACTGGATCCCCGAGGGCACCAGCGATGACGAGCTGGCCCAGTACCTGGATTTGAACGTTGCACCGTTTACTTGGACCGCCACCAAGAATTACCTGCAGGATATGAACGAGAAGTACAACGCAGGCATCGTTGATCCGGAGTTTTACCTGACCACCGATGACACGCTGGCCAAGGGCAAGTTTGTCTCCGGTCAGTGCGCTACGTACAGCTTCTATATGTCCAGCGGCACCGATGTGTTCAGCAGCCTGCTGGCCAACGACCCCAACGCTGAAGTAGCCGTTATGGGTTCTACCGCTTCCGGCACGGTTGCCGACGGCTTCACCGCACACTATTATGAGTATCCCAGCTACGGCATGATTATGGGCATCAACGCCAACGCCACCGCTGAGGAGCGCGCCGCCACATATATGTTCCTTGACTGGATGAGCCAGCCCGATAACCTGAAGTACCTCCAGTACGGCGAAGAGGGCAAGACCTATAACGTCGTGGACGGCATCAATGTTTACAACACCGACTACACCGGTGACGACAAGCTGAGCAACAATAATAACAAGGACTACTGGTGCCTCGTTCAGGAGGTCCAGCACTACGGCGACGAGGCCGCTGACCTGCAGGCCAACAAGACAACCCTGGCTCCCGCCGGTTATGATTGGGTTGTCCAAGATGCTTACGACCTGCAAAAGAAGGGCGAGAGCGGCGGTATCATCACCCCGATCTTCTCCAAGGCAGTTCAAGCTACCACCGAATACAGCGCTGACCTGAACAGCCTGTGGCAGGAAGCCTATGTTGACTGCGTTACCTGCAGCCCCGATGAGTTTGAGTCCAAGTATGAGGAGTACTGCCAGGAGTATCTGGATGCCGGTTATCAGGAAATCCTCGATGAAAAGGCAAGCCTGATTGCTGATGGCAATGTCCTGGTTGTCAAGTAAGAAAATTTAAAATCGCGTATACATCATGCGCTGTTGGGGCCGCTGCCGGGCAGCGGCCCCAATTTTTATGCAAAACAACCGTTGCAAGGGACGGTGCCTGCACCGACCCGTCAACGCCCACGGAAAGTATATACCATTTGTTGAATGTACAAAGGAGTGTACATAAGATGCAGTTTACATGGAACATCGCGCAAGGCGTATCTTCCTACAACAAACAAACGGGTTTCGGTTTTGTAATCGGTGCGGTGTATAACGCCAATGCGGCGCTGCGCATTCCGGAAACGAACAGCAGCTTTTTGCCGCAGTGGTGGTACGCGGGTACCGCAATTTGTGATGTGACCTGCACGGAATACGGCGTGCAGGCAACTGCCACCGATGCAGTACGGGCAGAGGACCTGGAATGCCGCAGCCTGCCGGTGTGGTTCCGGGTAGATGTTCCTGCAGAGGGTGTTTACCGTACCAAAATTACCGTGACCGGTACAGATGGAGGGGAAGTGCTGGTATTCATCGGCCGCCGCCGTCTTGTCTGGCGCGGTACACTGGCAGCAGGGGAGAACAAAACCATAACAGCGTATTGCGATGTGTTTCCCATCGTGCCGCGCGGGCAGGTAGATGCCGTGCCAAGTACCGCTGTGAACCTGACGGTTGTGGGGGGCGCACTGGCGGCGGCAGCGGTGGCCGAAGCCCCGGATGTCCGCCGCATCTGGGTGTGCGGTGATTCAACTGTGACCGATCAGACGGCAAATCTGCCCTATGCACCGGGCACAAGCTATTGCGGCTGGGGGCAGATGCTGCCCGCTTATCTGCCGGATGTCTGCATCACCAACCACGCCCACAGCGGCCTGACCACCGAGAGCTTTACGAGCGAAGGACACTGGGATATTGTCAAACCGCGGCTGCGGGCAGGGGATATCTGCCTCTACCAGTTTGGCCACAATGACCAGAAATTGGCACATTTGCAGGCATACGGCGGCTATACCGACCGCCTGCGTACCTATATAAAAGAAGCCCGCACAGCCGGAGCTGTGCCGGTGCTGGTCACACCGCTGGCGCGCAACAGCTGGAAAGATGCCGCACACTATAACGACTTTTTGGCAGATTTTGCTGATGCAGTGCTGACTTTGGGCAAAGCTGAAAATGTGATGGTTCTTGACCTGCATACCTGGGCCATGGCGCTGATGCAGCAGGATGGGCTGGAAACGGCTAAGCGGTGGTTTTACCCAGGCGACTATACCCACACCAATGATTTTGGTGCTTATAAAATAGCGGGTTTTGTGGCCCACGCTCTGGGCGATGCGCTGGGGCTGATGGTGACGGATGCCCCGGAGTGGATGCCGACACCGCCGTTTGTACCGCTGGAAGCTCCTGCAGACTGCGCGATTCCTGCGCCGGAAGGCGATCCCTTTGCCGATTACGATGCCACCCGCCCCAACGATACGCTGACTCGTGCCGAAGCGCTGGAACTGGCAATCAAGGCGCTTAAACTGTTTCCCATCAATGTGTACAATGACCTGTACAGCGATATTGTCGGGCATGAAACGTATGCCGGAACCATACAGTGCGCCGCGCAGAATGACTTGATCCCACCGGAATGGGTTGCGGATGGCAGCCTTTACCCGAATCAGACAGTAACAGCGGCTGACTTTTTGGCTGTGCTGATTCCCGGTGCTGCAGGCCGCCGCCCGCTGGCGGATGCCGTGCCTGTGCCGGACTCTGTGCCCGTTTACGCAAGGCGGGCAGTGGGCCAGGCTGTGGCGGAAGGCCTGATTGCCCCCGAAGCCCTGACAAAACCGCTGAACCGCAGTAACGCTGCAGAAATCTGCCGCCGCCTGCATATTTGAATAAAGGAGTGACTGGAGATGAAATTTGAACATACAAGCGGCGGATTTACGCTGCCGGGTGAATCTGGGCAGGAAAAACTTACGCTGGAACTGGCAAAAAAATGGGGCGCGGATGTGATCCGCGATAGTGATGGCACCCAGCTTTCCGATGAAATTCTCGACGCCGGGTACGATATTTACTCCACCATCTGCATCATCCGTGACCACAATGCCTGGGCAAAGGAACACCTGGAATGTTTACAGCAGTCCTTTTTGAGCACAGAGCCGGTCATTGCTGCCGAAGAGCCGCTGACCGTTAAGCCGATGACGGGGTTCTTTGATGAGCAGTTCAAGATCAATGACCGCCCCGAAGCCCTGCGTTACTGGCAGGTTTGGGACCGCACGGCCAACAAGCTGCTGCCTGCGGACACATGGCAGTGGGATGCTGCCGCAGGTACAGTGACTGTGGCAAGTCCAGTGCCGTTCCATGCTTACACGGTCAGCTTTTTGGCATGGCGCACCTGGGAAGAGATCAACATGTACAACCATGTTACCAACAGCTGGACCAGTGAGCACCTGCTGCCTGTTGATCCGCGCACCAAGGAAGCTCAGGACTTTTTGTACGACTGGCTGAAAAATTGGTGCGAGACCCACCCCCAGACCAACGTGGTGCGGTTTACCAGTATGTTCTATAACTTCGTCTGGATCTGGGGCAGCGATAAGCGCAACCAGAATCTGTTTACGGACTGGGGCAGCTATGACTTTACCGTATCGGAAAAGGCGCTGGATGATTTTGCGGCCCAGTATGGGTATACTCTGACGGCAGAGGACTTTATCAACAAGGGCAGCCTGCAGGTGACCCACATGCCGCCGACGGCTCACAAGCGGGATTACATGGAGTTTACCCAGCAGTTTGTGGCCGGGTACGGCAAAAAACTGGTGGATTTGGTCCACAGTTACGGCAAGCGTGCCTATGTATTTTATGACGATAGCTGGGTGGGCGTTGAACCTTACGGCCCGCACTTTAAGGAATTCGGCTTTGACGGCGTCATCAAGTGCGTGTTTTCTGGTTATGAAGCCCGGATGTGCGCGGGCGTTGATGCGCCGGTGCATGAGCTGCGGTTCCATCCGTACCTGTTCCCGGTGGGCCTGGGCGGTGCACCGACCTTTGCACCGGGCGGCAACCCCACCCGCGATGCAGCTGAGTATTGGAACCATGTCCGCCGCGCCCTGCTGCGGGCCAAGATCGACCGCATCGGCCTGGGCGGCTACCTGCACCTTTTGAATGACTTCCCGGATTTTGTGGAGTATATCGCGGATATTTCTGACGAGTTCCGCGCTATTAAGGAGTTGCATACCCATGGTGCCGTGGCGACCCTGCCGTTGACGGTGGCGGTTCTGCACAGTTGGGGCAGCCTGCGCCCCTGGACGCTGTCCGGCCATTTCCATGAGACTTATATGCACACCCTTATCCACATCAACGAAGCGCTGGCAGGGCTTCCGGTGAACGTGAAATTCATCAACTTTGACGATGTGAAGAACGGCGTGCCTGACGATGTAGATGTTATCATCAACGCAGGCCGCGCGGGCAGCGCATGGAGCGGCGGCGATGCTTGGCAGGATGAAACCCTGGTTGCCGCGCTGAACAAGTGGGTATACAACGGCGGCGTGCTGCTGGGGGTAGAGGAACCGTCCGCAGTAAGCGGTTACGGCGATACCTTCCGCATGGCACGCATCCTGGGCGTGGACGAGGATACCGGTGCCCGTGTCTGCCATGGCCGCTGGCCGGTGCAGGCAGAACCGGTGGATGGATTGATCCCGGACGGTGCAACGCTGAAAACCCACGACCACCTGTACATGACCGACGGCGGTACCCGTGTGCTGGCTGAGGTGGACGGCACCCCCGCTATTGCTGCCCATGCGTTCGGCAAGGGCCGCGGTGTGTACATGGCCGGGTTTGAATACAGCCCTGTCAACGCCCGCATGCTGTTGAACCTGCTGCTGTGGGCCAAGGGGCTGCCGCTGAACAGCGATTGGCTGACCACGGACCCCGAAACCGAGGCCGCATGGTTCCCCGCCGACAAAACTCTGGTTGTCATCAATAACAGCACGCAGAAGAAATCTACAGTGGTCAAGACCCCCGATGGCGATATTGCCGTTGAGCTGGATGGGCTGGAAACCAAAATTTTGCCCCAAAACTAAAAACATAACGTCCGGTGCACATTTTGATCAGCACCGGACGTTATGCCAACGGGAACCCCACGGTTCCTTATGCCAGTGGGATGTGCTGCGGCCAATACACTGAGATCGGCCCTTCATTCCCTGTGCCGCTTGCGGGGAAATGCACTGCCCTATGGAGGGGCTATGGTAAATTTATGAGCATTCGTGGACAGGTTCTGCGTTCCAACGTTGATATGACACAAGGGCCGCCCTTGAATGTCATCTTCTCTTTCGCACTGCCGCTGCTGATGGGGAACCTTTTCAACCAGCTGTACAATGTGGTGGATACCGCTATCGTGGGACGGGCACTTGGTGCAGACGCGCTGGCGGCAGTGGGCAGTACAGGCAATATCAATGCCTGCCTGTTTCTGCTGCTGGCTGGGCTTGCAACAGGTGTCAGCGTTATTGTGTCACAATACTGGGGTGCTGAACGGTATGATGAACTGCGCCGCCTGTTGGGAACATTTTTGACGCTGCTTTTAGCGGCATCCGTTGTAATGTCACTGCTGGGGGTGCTGCTGGCTGAGCCAATGCTGCGCCTGCTGCAAGTTCCGGAAAATCTGCTGGATGCCGGTGTGACTTACCTGCGTATTACAGCAGGGTTTTTGCTGGGCAATGCCCTGTATAACGCCGCGGGCGCTGTGCTGCGCAGCACCGGGGATTCCCGCACGCCGTTGGCCGCTATGGTGGTTTCCAGCCTTTGCAACATTGTGTTGGACCTGTGGTTTATCTTGGGGCTGCACATGGGGGTAGCCGGGGCAGCATTGGCAACGGTAGCGGCACAGTTCCTTTCTGCAGAGGTCTGCCTTTGCGAACTATGGCGGCAGAAACAGCCCTTTGCCTTTGCCTCGGTACGGCTCTGTTTTAACAAAGTGGATGCCGCCCTGATTTTGCGTTTTGGCCTGCCTACGGCGCTGCAAAGCTGCATGATAACCCTTGGCGGTATGACCGTGCAGGGAATTGTAAACAGTTTTGGCAGTGTGACCATGGCGGCTTATACCGCTGTGCAGCGGATCGATTCGCTGACGATTCAGGTTGTGGTATCGGTAAGCAATGCACTGGCCATTTACACGGGGCAGAATATGGGAAAACACGATATAGACCGCGTGTGCCAGGGCCTGCGTGATTCGCTGAAAGCGCTTTGCGTGATCTGCCTGGTGTTGGCCGTCGCGGTGTTTGCATCGCGCCGGCTGCTGCTGTCGATTTTCCTTGACCCAGCCACCGATGCTGCCAGCATTGCACAAGGGGCGGATTTTCTCAGTGTAATGGGGTTTGCCTATATTATTGCCGCGGTAATGAACAGTTATCTGAACGTGCTGCGCGGTGCAGGGGATGTAAATGTCAGCCTGGTTGCAGGCCTGTTTGAGATGGGGGCCCGGCTGGCGTTTGCCTCTTTGCTGGCGCCGCACCTGGGTGTGTGGGGCATCTGGCTTGCCACCCCGTTAAGCTGGGCTTTCGGCTGTATCATCCCGGTGGTGCGGTATTACAGCAAAGAATGGATGAAGCGAACGCTGATCTGAACCGGTGAGAAATAAAAGAAAGCACGGCTCTGCGATAGAAAAATCATCATGAGACCGTGCTTTGTCTTGTGTTTATGAATTTTGGGCAAAAGGCTTCAGTGCGCTTTTGCGGTATTGCTGCGGGCTTTGGCCTGTCATGGAAGAAAAGCGGGTGGAAAAATTGCTTTCATCCTCAAAGCCAACCTGGCGGGCAACCTCGCCGACAGGGAAATCTGTCAGAACCAGCAGTTCTTTTGCGCGGGTAATACGGGTGGATAACAAAAAATTGTACGGTGTTGTGCCCATATATTGCCGGAAAAGCCGCAAAAACCAGCTTTTGCTGACAGGGATCTGCGCCAGCAGCATATCCAGATTGATGGGCTCCGCATAATGTGCACGGATATAATCTGCAATCTGCTTGATCATGGTCCGGTTGGAACGGCTTTCGTCCCCGGAAAGCTGCTGGTGGGCAAGCAGTGCCAGCATTTTGTGCAGTGTCAACCCAATTTCGATCTGGGCGGTGGTGGTTTCCTTTTTCCACTCGGCAAACAGTGTTTCAAACAAAGGCTGCATCTCCATGCGGCTGACATGCGCAGCGGTAAGCCGCCCCTGCGACTGTACGGAATCGGCTAACGTTTTAACCCCAACACCGTCAAGGTGTACCCAGTAGTGCTCCCATACATCATAGCCGGGGGCCGTGCAGTAACTTTGCGGTGTGCGGCAGTTCATCAGCAGTGCGGCACCTTGCGGCAGCTCAATGTGCTGTTCGTTCTGCTCAATCAAGCCAGCCCCGGCCAGGGTATAAAAAAGGATGTAACTTTCCTTGTCTGTACGGGCTGTGGCAAAGTGGGAACGCCCATAAAACAGTCCGGCTTCCGTTGCATAAAACGGCTGTGCCAACACGGCGTTATTTGGCGTTGCACGCAGCCACACACTGCGCTCTTCCACGTCCATATTATAGGTCAACATAAGGGATCACCTCAGTAGAATTATCACAAAATAAACAGTGCTTTGTGGTATGAAATAGATCAGAAAAAAGCAATATAATGTAAATGAAAAGAATAGTAACACTACAGTAATTTTACCAAAAATAAGGTGCGGATGCAACCTTGTTTTTTGACTTTGGTTTTAACGTAATACAAAATAAAAATGTTTGTACGGAAAGGAAATCAACATGGAACATATGGCATGGAAAGGCCGCATCAAACCCGGTTGCAAGGCAGAATATCAGCGCCGCCACGCAGAGATCTGGCCGGAGATGGTCAAGGTTTTGAAAGAGGCAGGCATCTGCAATTACAGCATTTTTTATTGCAAAGATGAACTTTTTGGCTACTATGAATGCGAAAAAGGCGTTGCCTATGCTGAAAAAGTGCAGGCAGAAAGCCCCATTGTGGACCGCTGGAATGAGTATATGAAAGATATTCTGGAGCTGGAAATGGACCCCGTGACCGGTGCCCAGCCCAAGCTGGAGCAGGTGTTCCGGCTGGATTAACAAACAAAGCAGAGAAGCGAGCCTTGCCAGAGAAAAAATGGTAAAGCTCGTTTTTTATTTGCTTTATTGTTGTGCAGCAATCAAGTCCTGCGGTTTATCGGGCATCCAGTTCAAGGCCATGGATCAAATCGAGAAATTTGTAAAGGATTCGGGGCTGACGATTTCTGCCTACAATGTCTGTTTTTATGACAGCAACGGCACCGACGAGATTCTGGACAACATTCTTTGCGGCAAAAAACGCGCCAACACAGGGTTGTTCAGCCTGTTTGAAGCCCAGATGCAGCTGCTGCCGCGCACGGGTGATTACACGGTCATGCTGGACAGCGATATGCAGCCGCGCTGCATTACCCGCACCACAAAGGTGGAAGTTGTCCCGTTTGAGGATGTGACGGCAGATTGTGCCGCCGCCGAGGGGGACGGCACCCTTGCCGCATGGAAGAAAGCCCACCGCAAGGCGTTTGCCGTAGCGTGTGAGGAAATCGGCAGGAACTTTGACGAAAGCATGAAGTGCGTCTGCGAGTATTTTGATGTGGTTTACCGGGCAGATGGGCAGTGAGATAAATCGGAATTTTTTCAAAAAAAATACCGCCCCATCTCACGATAAGGCGGTAGATTGCGTTATTCTATGCTGCTCCTAAGTTTTTAGATAACAAATCACCATTGGCGGCGTTCTCAAATACTTCAAAAGCATCTTGTAGTTCTTCCAATCACAGTTGGTGTGTCTCTTTTCAGAGTATTTGTTTTCCGCGACATCATTCAGCATCATCAGAATAAAACCCGATGGCCTTTTGCAAAGCCAAGAAATGCTTTCCTGTGTATTTGATTGCCCGGTGCTCTCCTTGCATTTCTATCCTACAGGTAATCAAATTCTCGTCATTTTCTTTTACATGGTAATCTTGTATCATCGAAATAAGCTCAGACAGGTTCTTCTTTCCGTACTTAAATTCAGCAGCACAGTTCGGACATAGACAAAGAGAATCCCAACCTTCTGAAATGCTATGTTTGTATCTGTCCGGAATAGCATTGGTTGGGAGAATATTACAAGCTTCAAAATATGGCTTTCCATTAAAAATGGAATTAGCCGAAGCGAAAGTGGCAAAAACAAGAGCTGCTCACGAAAAGGCTGTTGGCGAATTGAAAAAACTCTACGACATTCGCAAGGAACAACAGCAGGAGCAGCTTTTAAAGGCAATGATGTCCGACAAACGGTCTTTTGAGGAAATTTTGAAATTCATTTCTGACGATACCGCTTTCAAATGCGGAAGTATTTTTGCTTTTTGAAAGTGATGACGATGAATCATGCTCACTCGTCTGTGCGGACGCAGCGCAGCGCATATCGTGCCTGACCGGTCGTGGTACAGGTAAACAATGTCAGATCCCAATTGCTCTCGGGCGTTTTGACCGCCATCTCCTCGATTTGGGTTGGCTGCAGAACCTCTGTATCCGAGACCGCATAATGCCATGTGTTGTCATTCATGTCAACAAAAAGCACTTCTGTCCCCACCGTAAGATGCGTCAGAGGGCTGAAGTGACGCGCATAGTTATGTCCCGCGATTACCAAGTCATCTGTATATAGCGCGCCGGAATACCGCCCCGGCGCGATCTTTAGCCCCGGATAGCTCCACTGCTGCATCACGGGCAGTGCCAGCCCGATGGACGGAATAGAGAGATACCCAATATAGTCGTAGCCGTCAATGGTGGCAACAGGCATCTCCGTGTCCGCTGTGGGTTCTGCTGCATCACCGGGATAGATGGTGCGTGGCTCTGCGATCGATTCCTCCAGCTGGGTCAGCACACTGTCGGCTGCTTTTTCTGCGCGGGTACTGTCCCACTGGTTGTAGCCCATAAGCAGCACAGCTGCCAGCAATGCCAGAACCCCAAGCGCAATCAGGGCGTTCCCCAGCTTATTTCTCATTCTGACCACTTCGCTTTTTGAGTACGACACCTGCCGCCACCAGTACAGCGCCAGTCACCGCCAGCACGGGGACTGGCCAATTCAACTGTCCGGTCTGCGGCAGTGCAGAAAGCACTTCCTGCGTGGGCAGCGTCTGCGTTGTTTTCCGGCTTGAAGTACCCGCTTTGGGGTGGGCGTCCACATCGTAGACATACTGCCCGTTTTCCATGATTGGAACCGTCACAAGAAAAGGCTGTATGGCGTCATACCCTTCGGCTGCCTGCTTCTGCACAATAAGGTAAAGCCCGGCCTTCAGATCACCAAACACGGCGATTCCGCTGTCGTTGACGGTCTTGGTGACTGCCTGTGCATTTTGTGTCACCTTTTCTGCCAATCGGCTCGCCAGTGCGCTTTCGGATACATTGTCCAGCGCGATTCCGCAATTCTCGAAACCGTTTGCATAGGTAAAGCTCATATCTGCGCCGTTTTTAGAGACACTCGCCACACGGTACAGCGTCAGCTCACCGCCCTGCAGCGGTGCTGCGGTTTCGGTATCACAGAGCAATACCTTGATGGAGCCGATGCGCGTTTCATCAACCGTTTCTGCGGCAAGAGCCGGAACAGCGCCCCACACCAGCAGGCACAGCATAAGCAGCACTGCCAACCGATCACGGATGCTTTTCATAATGTTATTTCCTCCTTCTCTTGCTGCGCTTGCGCAGATGTGGGGCAACCAGCACACCGACCAGTGCCGCAAGTAGCATCGGGATGGCCAAAATCGGGGCCACGATGATGGGTTCAATGCGGAAGGCATCTGCCGCCACACGGATATGCTTTTGGCTTTCCGTAGTTTCGACCCGCTTGCCGCGCACCAATAGGCGGTGCGTGTTGATGCCGTAGGGGGTGCAGGTCATCAGGGTGACATAATCCATCCCCTCGGTGGGAAGCAACTGGTCGATCTCAGTAGGCAGCACAATGGAGATTTGATCGACCTCATAGGTCAGCACCCGATTCAACACTGTGATGGTAAAGCGGTCGCCCACCTCCAGCTCGTCCAGATTGGTGAACAGCTTTGCGCTGGGCAGGCCGCGGTGCGCTGATATGACCGCATGGGTCCCGGCACCGCCCACGGGCAGGCTGCTGCCTTCCAGATGGCCTGCTGCCACCTGCAGGACGCCCTCATCGGTGCCATGGTATATGGGCAGCTCAACGCTGATTTTGGGGATCGTGATATACCCCATAATGCCCGTGCCGGAGATGTCGAGCGTCTGCGCATAGCCGCTGACCAGATCCGGTTTATAAAAGGCATTGGGGGTGGTGTTTAACTGCCGGTTGTACGCATCGGCAGCATCGAAATAGGTCTGATAATCTGCATCTGACAGCTGTTCTACCTCCTCGGCATAGCCAGCCACTGCGCGGGACTGATGCTTCCGGTTGACAGCGTCGCTGACGGAGGGATATAACATCACGGATAGACCCACGAGGAAGATCAATATTAAAATAATTGTGCTGAGGTTCTTTCTCATGGGCTACTCCCTAATGTTATAAGGATTGGTATATGACGGCAAATGCGCCTTTACTTGCTATTCATCCGCTTTTTGGTGACCAGCAGAACGGCAGCCACGGCCATCAGCCCGCCGCCGATCACATAGAAAAGGGTAGTGCCGATGCCGCCGGTGGAGGGCAGCTGCGTTCCGGCTTTGTTCAAGACCTTAACAGTTGCATCTGTTGCTTGTGTATAAGAGGTTTCGCTTGAATTCTTATATTCAACCGTTTCGCTCACTCCTGTAGCATCGGATGTTGCGGTGATTTTAACTTCAATGGGTTTGGTCAGCTTATTATACCCTACGGGCGCTTCGGTTTCTTCCAGATAATAGGTTCCCACGTTGAGACCTTCAATCAAAATATTACCTTCGCCGGAAGTTTCCAAAATTGCTGCATCGCCCATATTGGTTACCCAACCGTTGATTCTACCGTTAGTCAGCTTTGCATACTCTTTGGTGTCACCGTCCATGCGGTACAGTACAAACTTTGCACCACTCAGCGCCACTTCCTTGTTTTTACTGTCCAGCGCATATTTGTGTACATTCAGTTTCCAAACATAGGTTGTTGTCTCTTCTTTGGTGCTGTGTTTCCCATTATACTCCAGCTGTGCCGTGTTTTTGTTGCCTGCGCCCGCAATCGTGGCGTCTGCCGCAACCGTCGCCGAATAGGTAACAACGACTACATCGTTCGGTTTGAGTTTTCCATCAATAAATTCTACATCAAAGGAATCCCCATCTGTGGGGTTTGCAACCAAGGTATAGTCAGTATTTGCAGTAAGCTCTCTTGTTCCGATTTCAACTTTAAGTGAACCAGGATCAAATGTCAGACCGGAGAGCTTATCATGCAGAACATAGCCCTTCGGGGCACCATCCTTTACCGTAATGGTGATTTTAAAGTTTACGGTATCACCAATGCCTGCACTGTTGCTATCAACCTTCTCATCACCATCAATCACGATTTTCTTTTCGATTGTTGTATCACTGTTCTTTTCTTTTATGATAACACTCGGCTCCGTTGTGTCCAGACTGCACAGAGACCCCAGGCTGGTATCTACCAGATAGTAACCCAGCGTCAAATCTGTAAAGGTCACTGTAGCGCCAGTTGCGGTTTCTTTTGCATCGCATTCAATATTATTTTTATCCACAAAAGCCTTTGCCAGCTTTGCAAAATCCGCTCCGGCTCCTTTTTTCGCATCGTTCCACTCAATATAACCTGCCGAATTTACGCTAAAAAAGTCTTTTGCGCTCACTTCATTGCCGTCAATGGTTGTTGTATATTCAGGAAAGTTTTCCCACTTCGTACTCAGCTTATAAGAATACGCATCTTTGTTTGTATCATAGCTTTCCAAATCAAAAATACGATAAGCCTTGTAGGTCGTGTTCGTCACGGCATTATCAATGGTTATTGTTCCGTTGCTGCTTGCTGTACCGCTTGCTGCAAACGCTGGGACGGCCATGGCCAGTGCAAGCGTCAGCGTTGCAATCAGTGCCATGAATTTTTTCATGTACTTCATTGGTTTTATGTCTCCTTGCTCAAATAGGTTGGTCTGCGTTGTCCACATCGGTGGAGGGGTTATTTCTAATTATCACCCCCCCTCAAATGGCTGCGTTTGTTGATAAGATATCCTAACATCAGCGCGATGCCCATGATCAGGGCGCCTGCTGCTGTATACGGGGGTGTGCCGGCCGCGCCGGTGGCGGGCAGCTCATAGCTGGGCTTTTGCTTGTTCGTGATGGTAATGGTGCCGCCGCCGGTGACACCGGTGTCGTTGCTTTCACTGTACTTTACTTCATAGAAGACAAGCGCACCACTGCCTGTTCCTAACTCTTCTACATAGTAGTGATAACCGCTCTCCAAGGAAGAAATTTTTTTGGTCCAGCCGTCAGCTTTTGTCAAGGTGACCGGCGTTCCGACCGCCACTGCGTCCGCCTTGTCTTTTCCATCCTCGTAACGGTACAGCCGCACCTGGATCTCGTCCACCGGTGCTTCTATCGTGTCGTTCCCGATGCCATACCAGATTTTGCGCAGGGTCAGGCAGTTTTGCTTGTTGGGGATGGCCATTGTGGCGCGGTCTCTGTTCACGCCCAAAAAGCTGATGTTTGCAGTGGTAACCCCCTCCGGGACAGTAGCTCCGGTTGCAGTTGTAAGCGCAGCTGCTTTTTTGTCATCATCCGTTGCTGTGTTATTCCAGATAAAATAGTGCGGGGTTGCATCCGGCGCATAGTCTGTTGGAGCCTTTGTTTCCACAAGCTTATACAGGTCCCCGGTGACCAGCTGCGGGCTGCCTGCTGCAGGGGATTGCGCAAATGTCAGGTCAAAGCTGCCGTTCGAACCTGTATTCTCCGGCCTAATAAAATCCCACTCTGTGCTGATTTTATTATAGTGGTATATCGCAAAGGTTGCCGGGCTTGCCGTGATGGCTAAGTTTGTATCAGAATCCGTCTTGGAAACAGTCAGAACGGCATTGTGTACAGTTGCCGTTGCACTGTCGCTTTTCACCGAAACCTGATTGCCTACAATTTTTCCCGTCAGCGTAGCCGTATTGGTAACCGCCATGTCGCTTGCGAGATTACCCGGATTCATTTTATAAGAATACTCCAGCACCAAGGCTTTCTCGTCCGGCAGAATGAACTTGTACTTCCGCGTCGATGCGGTTTCTTCAACCTTTTCAACGCGGACACCGTCCTTGACTTCGTCGCCCTTTACCCAGTCACCATCCTTCAGGATGTATTCATATACCTTGATAGAATCCAGCATCAGCTCCATGCCGGTTTTGCCGAAGTATTCGCTTTCCATCGTGTCCGTAAGCTCGAGCGTGTCACTGCCCGATGCAAGATCCTCTGCGCGGGGGTTGATGCAAAGGGTGTAATTGGCTTGATGGGTTGTTTGATTGTAACTGCCCTTCTTCTCCAGAAGCTCCTTTATCGGGCGCGTGATGGTCATGCCGGACGATGTCGATGCACCGTCCCATGTAGCAGTATTCGTATAGGTTTTTTCCTCGAGAGTACGCTCGTTCCAGGCTGCCGCATCATCCAGCTGGAGCGCATAGCGGATCTCCACATAATGATCCGTTGTTTTCTTTGAGTCGATCAGATTTTTCAGGGTAACCGGAAGGACCGTAATGGTCAGCTGCTTTGGATCTGAAGTGTCAATCGACCAATAAGTATCCCTACCAGACACAAGGCTGTATATGTTTTCGCTCGGACTTTTTTTGATTTTTCCCGTATATTTATTGCCCGACGCTGTATCCAGATCCGCCGCAATCCTATAGCTGCTAAGAGAAACACTGTCCGTAGCCAGCTTCATGCCGTCCGGGATCTTATCTACCACCGTCAGCGCGTGGGTCTTGTCTACATCACCGCTGCCCAGATTCAGTTTGATGCAATACCAGATGACCTTGTTTTTGGCATAGGTAGTGCTGTTGTTCTGCTTGTACCCACTGTCGCTCTTGTCAGATGTTTCCTTGGTGATCGAGCCCATCTTTGTATACTCGTAAGTTCCCCTCCAGCCTTCGCGCCCGGCGTTATCCGAGTAAATTTCCACACGGTTCTCAAAATGCCTTTTGGTATTGTTCGCCATATCAGACGTTTTTGCCACCGTTGGAATGTCGCTGATGGTGCATCTCAAAATGCGCAGCTTCTCGCCGTCCGTCCGGCTAAAATGCAGCCAGATGCGATGCACCGCGGTTGCATCATCGGAAACCGAAATGCCGTTGTCGGAATCGTCCCAGTCATTCAAACCGTTGGAAAAAAAGGACAGCTGAATCTGTATGCCCTTCTTCTCTGCCTCCTCCCATGTCAGCGTTGTTCCGCCTTCCATCGTCAAGCGCAGATTGTTTCGAATGGCGGTTTCCAGCTGGGTTTTGACGCCGTACAGCGGTTCGCGGATCTTATCCACGATTTTGAAACTGTTAACGCCCGCGGGAACCGTTCCGGTTATATTCCACATGACCTTTTGGTCACCGTTTTCCAGCGGCGTGACAGTGCCCGGATACTTTCGAATATCCACTTTGCCTACACCGGTGGAAACATTGGCTGTCGCGGTATAGGAACGTGAACCTTTTTCCAGCGTTGCCTGGTTGGTTGCAGAAACGGTACCATTCACCGGGTCCGGTGCAACCGTTTGATAGGTAAATGTATAGGCGCTCGCATTGGAACCTGCCGGGAAGGTATAGCCGTTGGTCAGAAAATCGTTGCCAGTGATGGTTGTTACAACTGTTTCGTCAGCCCTCTTCAGCGTTACATCACCAACAATGTCCAGCTGTGTGACCTGTGTATCGGTCACCGTATAGCCTGCCAAATCACCGCCCGGATTTTTTACCGTGATGACCCAGTTGATGCGGTGGGTCGCAGCGTCATAGGTGCCTGTTTTGGCAATGCTGCTCTCCTTCACGGTGACGGTATCCTTGGCCTCGTTGCTCTGCAGCGTACTGGTTGTGCCCTTGGCCGTGTTGACAATCGTACCGGAACCGTCTGCGCCTGTCACGGCAGCCACAGTTACATCATAGGTCAGCTCATACGACTGGTTATATCCGAGAGGCGGCAGCCCTGTGATCGTAAAGCCCTTGCCGTCTGTGTTGTAGGTGATGGCGGCATCTGCATACTCGGAGAGCGGCTTCCCGTCGATTTTGATGCTGCTCGTATCATAGCTGCCGTTTGCGGTATTCTCTGCGGCCAGCCGGTCCGTAATGGTGACCGTCTGGTCATGCGTACCATTTGGGGCATTGACTGTGACGGTGTAGCTTACCTTACTGTTGTCTTCCGAAAGGGTGTGCTCTTTCTTCGTGTTCAGCGAATACTCCGGCTCAATGGTGTAGGTTTTCTCGCCCAGATGTATCTGGCCGTCGCCACCGGTCTCAGCGTAATTGATCGTGGTATTAAACTTGAAGGTGCCGGTGAACGTCCGACTTGTGTCGTTACTAAATGTAAATGTGACCGTAGGGGATTTTTTCGAAAGCGCAAAAGTACCAATTATCGTTCCGGTTGAATCGGTGATGTTTCCTGACAAATCTACTTTGGGATAGACACCCGCCGGCAGGGTATAGGTCGCTGTATTGCCGCCGGGTTTGAATGCGTTCGCCGGTACACTGTAGACGATTTCCACCTGAACCTGGGTGCCGTCCTTGATAGATGCCAAATTATTCAGCGGTTCCCAAGTGCCGCCTTGATTGATGGAAATAGCTGTACTTGTCAGCAGATTATCCAGCTTTAGGTTGCCCTCGCTGTCATACTGAGAGGTTGCTGCCGCTGCGGTCAGTGTATCATCGTCTTCCGCAGCCAGCATTATGGAATCCGGCCGTTGCCAAACAATATACGCCACCGCGCCGTCTCTTGCCAAAATGGCGTCCGCATCAAAGGAGAGTTCTTCGGATCCGTCTGATGCGCCGGTCTGCGCATACACGCCATACGCATCCAACACACGGATGGTATTGGTGACATCGGCCTCTGCGACCGTCACAGCCGCTACCGCACCGTCCACAGCGCCGGAAACAACGGTCAGGTTCGCGCCATCATACGCGGTTACAATGCCGATCGTTTCCTCACCGGCGGCATTTGTATAGAGTACGATGTCGCCCGGTGTGGCCTCACTGCCACCCGGGGTGATGTATTCAGGGTGTGCGTTTTCCAATTCCGTGCGCAGCTGAAGCAGGCTTGCGCATTGCGGGATGACATCCTCCGGTATGCCTGCATAATGCTGGCAGAAGGCGACAAACATCACATCCCAGTTCCCGTAAGGGTTGCCGTACCAATCACCGTAGCGTGTGTAGTGATGGGCCTGCGCCAAGGTCTCGCCCAGCGCCTTGTCCACCGTAAAGTTTTTGGCGCTCTCGGTGTAGCCAAGCTGCCTCTGTGCGATTTCCGTCATGGCATCGCTCCAGAAGCTGCTCACGCCCTCGCTCTGCTCATCCCAGTCTGCCGGGGTCTCAACATCTGCGGTTATGTCCGCCAGACATTCCGGCGTGTGGGTATGCTCCGGGAGGGTACAGGTAAGCACCCTTTGGTAGCAGTCTGCGGTATGGGAGTGGGCTGCCGGCGCGGCCTCGCCGTCTTCCTCCGCTGAATCAGCAGGGGTTTCCGATGCTCCGTCTTCATAACCGCAGATCAAGACCTCGGTATAGCAGGCGTCGCTGTGTACATGCTCCTCATATCCGCAGGAGTATTCATCGTCCGTCATCGCGATGCCTACTTGGTGCAGACGCCAGCTGACGGAAAGTATCGTCAGCAGTGCCAGTATCACCAGCACGGCAGCACGGCGGTGCTCCGCATGGCGCGCTGCCATTACCCGCCGAATCGCCTTGTCCAATTGATTTCTCATGTGGACTCCTCCATCAGCCTATCCACGAAATACGGGGCACGGGCCATACCCTAAGAAACACCTTGCCCACAATTTGACTCTTTTCAACGCAGCCGACAACCGTACTCCGGCTGTCGATCGAGGTCGCGCGGTGGTCACCCATCACAAAGAAGCGATTTTCTGGCACCTGATACGGGAAGCTGAGGTCACATTCTCCCAGAGCCGGCTCATCGACATACGGTTCTGCCAGCACCTCGCCATTCACCGTCACAAGGCCGTTGCCGTCAATCGAAATCACATCCCCGGGGATACCGATGATTCGCTTGAGCAGCAGCTTGTTCTGCCAGTAGAAGCCGCACAGATCTCCCTTTTCCAGAGTATCTGTTTTCAGCAGAACCAGAATGTCCTGATCCTGCAAGGTTGGGTTCATGCTGTCACCCGACACCTGCAGCACCGGCAGCAGGTTCGTTGCCAGCAGCACCGCAATGGCTGCCACAACGACCAGCGCATAGGCGGTGCTTTTCAGCACACGCTTGTAACGCCTGCGGTAAGACAGGCGTTTGCGCTCCTGCGTGATCTCCTCCATAGAGGGAATCTCAACGCGCTTTCCGCTCAGTCCCTTCATTTCCAATATGCCCCTTCGTTATTCGCGGTGGGCGAAAACTCGGTGCCCTGCACAGGGTATTGCGCCTTGACCGATTCCAAATATTGATCTGCCGCAGCCTGTGCGGCTTCAAATACCCGGTTCAGCGACAAAGCGGCCTCGGCGATGGAACCAACCTGCTCCAGCCGCAGCGTACGGTCTGCAAGTTGTTGGCGAAGATTGGCATTCTGCCGTTCCAGTTCCTCCTCGTGCTGTTTGAGCGCGTAGATGATCTCTATCAATTCCATGCGGTTCATCCGCCGCAGTTCGCGTTCTGCCATGGTATATCTCCTTGAGATTTGTTCGGGTCAGTTCAGTGTCTTTAAGCATTGCAGATTGTTACATTGTAAGTGTTTTGCTCTTCATTAAAGCATATTATAATTGGAATTGTCAATCATTTTTCTTTGCTATGCAATAGATTCAGGATGCTTACAAAGATTACCTCACTGTGAAGCAGCGCTGCCACCGGCTTTTATGAATGGGACGCCGCCAAGCACAAATATTTTTTTCAAATGCCGGGACAGCCGCTTTACTTGGCGGGCATAAACAACAGCGAGTATGATTACCACACCTTGGTCAAGGTTGCGGAGATGGCAGGGCTTGCGGGCTTTGTCGGCTTTCACGAATCCGAGGACGGCTATATTGTCAGCTTTCCGGATACAGAAAACAATATCTGGCAGCACTAAACTGCCACTGACTCTAAGGCGGGCTCCGGCCCGCCTTTTCTTTATGCAAAATCATTCCTGCTTCTTCCTTTCTCCCGGTTTCGTTGTGATGAGCTGATAGACATCACTATCCTTGGGTTCCAGATTGGTGAATGGTAGTACACTGTTGCCCATCTTGATGATACCGTGTCCCTCGCTGGCGTTGCGCAGAAATTCCAGCTGCGGGTTGGATAACCCGTACAGACTTTCCAAGGCATCCAGACTCTTAGTTTGCCGCAGCATAATGACAAACTCGCTGTTGGAAAGCAGCGCATTTGCTATCGGGTTTGCCAGATAATCCTGAATGTCCTGCGTAATGCCGGTGGCATAGGCGTTATATTTACGGAATCGCTTCCATGTCGAATTCAGAAAATCAGCGCTCATAGAGTCCTTCAGCAATACGTGAATTTCATCAAAATAAACCCACGTTGCCGCAGGGGAATCCATATAGCAGTTAGCCATTACGCGCATGCCGATCAACGCATTGTGCAGGCTTTGCATTACGCCCCATACTGCGCCACCCTTAAAAGTTTGAGGGCTAGTTGTCACCAGCCCCCAAAGCTCTGTTAATTTGCCGTTCCAAGTGGAAAAGGCGTTGTTTAGGTTTTCTACGATCCAGTTTTGATTCAAGGTTTCACCTTCTTTCGTGTTTCGATAACGGCAGAGTGGTTGACTTTCGATAGCATTTGTGCTATCATAAATACAAAGAAAAGCATTTGGAGTAACTCAATGTACACAGTTGAATTTTACGAGAAAGCAGACGGAAACTCTGAGTTATGGGATTTCTTAGAAGCTCTGCGCAATAAGGCTGCCACCAATAAAGATGCCCGCATACAATATAAGCAGATCAGCTTGTACATTGAATTGCTGCAAAGCAAAGGTACTCGTCTGCCGGATAATATTACCAAACACCTTGAAGAGGATATTTGGGAGCTTCGTTCGGGCAACAATCGGGTATTCTACTTTTATTTCCAAGAAAACACCTTTGTGCTGCTGCATCAGTTCCGCAAGAAGTCACAAAAGACCCCGAAACGCGAAATTGAGAAGGCAAAAGCCGAACGTGATGATTACTTGCGCAGAAAGGAGACTGCTGACTTATGAGAACATGGAATGATTACAAAGCTCACGTAAAAAGCGTTGATGCACAGGCTCGCGGAGACATGGAGCAGGTTGAGGAAATTGCCGAGATTGTCGGCGCAATGGTTGAACAGCGCAACGCAATGGGCATCAGCCAGCGCGATCTCGCCGCCATGTGCGGCATTCCGCAGTCCACTGTGGCGCGCATTGAATCCTACAAAACAACCCCTAATCTTGATACGCTGCTGAAAATCATGCAGCCCTTGGGGTTGAAACTTACCGTTGAACCCGTCAGCTCTTAACTGTTAGCCGTCAGCACACACTGACGGCTTTTTCTATCACAGAATCATATCCAAAATATCCTTGGCAAAGTAGATAACAACGCCTCCGAAAAAGGTCATAAAGCCCTGCGCACGCTGCCCGGCATCGTGGCTTTTGAGGGCAAGACCAATCTGCACAATGCCGAAGCCCAGCAGGATGGCACCAATGGCTTTGATGGCGCTGAATACAAAATCGCTCAGTGCATTGATGACTGCATAGCTGCCGTCGCCCTGGCGCTGTACGCTGTAGGTGTTGTACCCACCGGCTGCAAGAAACTTATTACTTACACTGTCCCACTGATAAATTTCATAACAGGCGTCGGCGGCAATCGGGTTGCCGGTTTCGCTCTCGGTTTTTCGTATATTGACCTGCAGGCTCCATTCCGCGTTGCGCATCAGGTACTCGTTGTCGGAGTTGGCCGGCACGGTCAGTGTCTGGTAGCTGCCGTTGCTGCCCCAATACTTTTCAAAGCCGTAGGGTACGGAGATTTCTTCGTATCGGAACTGCAAACTGCCCAACTGAGTTTTGGCGCTGCTGACTGCCGCGTTTACGGCATTTTGCGCTTCTGCCTGCAATTCCGCAAGGGCAGCATCGCGGGCGCTGTTGGCGGCTTCGTCGGCAGCTTCCTGTGAGGTATACGGTCCGACTCGACCGTTGCGTGTGCCGGAGGTCTTAGTCACCGCGTAGTGCAGGCTCCAGCTTGCGGCTGCGTCGCCGCCGTTCTTCTGGTAGTTGTCATCGGCGGTATGCCCGCTGGTGGTTACGGTCTGTTTGCTTGCCGGGCTGACAGACCAGCTGCCGCCGTCAATGCTGCCGGATTTGGTGATGGGCTCGATCTCGATGGTCGCGCCGTCCACCTTTTCCTGCGTTTTCAGCTGGATCTTATCCGTGCGGATTCCATAGGAAAAATCAAAACTTCCGCTGGCGGTCTGGGCCGGTGCCTCCCAGCTGGCGTAGTATTCCTGCACAACAGGTTCCGGCTCAGGTTCCTCCTCACCGATCTCAGGTCCGATCAGGGCAACGGTCTGCCACCCTGCGCGACCGGGATTGTAGATGTAGGTGTAGTACCCACGGGCGGAGGCGTAGGTTTCCACACCGTTCGCCAGCTCATCGGCAGAGGCAAGATAAATTTCCGCCGCGGTGCTTTCGGGAAAGTTTTCGATAATATACATCTGTACATCGTCATAAATTGATGCACAGAAATCCAAAAGAGAGATTTCTTCACCCTCATCAGCGGAAAAAACTGTGGGCAGATCGTCCGCATCGCCCAAAGAAAGCTGGTTCAATCCGCCCCAGATGCGAATCTGGTTACCGTAGTGGTCACCGGGGACGCACTGGTCAGCGCTGACGGTGGAAGTGTTCACATAGGTGTACGGTGGGCAGCCGGCAGGCTGACCGTTGGCACCGTGGGTGCAGCAATAGGCTTCCTCACCGTTGAACCAGATCAGCCATGTGCCGTTGACTTTGGCAACCTTGGTGATCTTGCCGCTGGTCACCGCAGGGGTGGGGCGCTCGGCAAAGGTGGCAATTTCGCTGTCGGGGAAAGGATATTCGGCAGTCGCATTGCGGTCGATGGCTACCTGTAGGGTTTTGGTCAGTGTGCTGCCATCGGGCGCAGTATAAACCAACTGTGCGGTAAAATCCGCATCCGCCTGTACATAAACGCCCGGCACCGCAGCGGAGATTTCGCTGTATGCCCTCCACCTTGGTCAGATAATCAATGGCGTTGTTGCCGCCTACATGACGCGAAAACCAGTGGAAGAATCCATTGGCAGGCGTGATGATCAGGCTATCGTGCGTCCGGGTGCAGTACTCGCGATTGCGCACAAGTTCGCCGGGGTGATAGGTTTCCAAATACTGCATCACGGTAATTCGGCGGGCAGCTTCGATGTTCTTTTGGGCAACACCGCACAATTCCCGCCTTACGGCTTAAGCACCGCTCCGACGGCTGCGGCACGGCATCTGCGTTGCCAAAATGCTCGATAAGACATCCAGTAAATAGGTAAGGTGCCAAGGATACGATTATTTGTTTTTAGCTGGCTATTTGTCACTTCAGCTGGCTGAAAGGGGGAATGGGGGAAAACACAGACGGCACCCCATTTCCCGAAAAAAGATATACTTCCCCCTTGGTTTATAGAAAAGGATTGACGCTGCGACAAAAACGCAGATTGCAAAGCCCCACCGGATAGAGTATAATCGTTCTATAAGGTAGGGCAGGTGAGCAGAATGCGATTTTTCCTGATGCAGCGCAATCATCCAGTGGCTGTTATTGAAATAGCTGAAAAGACCGGCGACATTATTGATGTGGCGGAGGTTCTTTCGGCGCAGAGGATTCCCCTTGGCGCAAAGCATAGCGATGGCAGCTTTGATGTTCTGTCCCTGCGCAAATGGTGGGCAGGGCGCGGTATCATGCAGCGGGCTGAGCCTCTCAGACCAGTATTGGGTCACGCCCTGCGACGCCCCACAGAATTGGCGAGATGTAAATTTCTACGAGAACGACTTTTCTGACGATGTGGGACGCGCTTTGTTTGGCGAGGGGGTTCTCTCGGCACAGCCGGATTTGTGTTCCCCCTGCAATACCTCAGACGGCTTTTTACAAAAGCGCTGGCGCATTGCGGACGGAAAACGAATCCTCTTAAAAGCAGGATCGGGCATTTACAAGCAGGAGCCTTACAACGAAATCGTTGCCACGGCTCTGTATGATGCGCTTGGTATGCCGCACGTTCCCTACTGGCTTGTAGAGCAGGGCGGGCAGGTCATGTCCGCCTGTGCGTGTTTTACCAATGACCACACCGAGCTTGTCACCGCCGCCCAATTTATGCGGCTGCTGCCGCAAGCGCAGGGCGTTTCCAACTGGGAACACTTCGACACCTGCTGCCGGACTGTCGGAATTCCTGATGCAAAGAAAGCGGTCTGCAATATGCTGGCTGCCGATTTCATCTTAGCCAACACGGATCGCCATTTGGGAAACTTCGGTTTCCTGCGCGATTCCGAAACGCTGGAATGGAAAGGAACAGCGCCCATCTATGACAGCGGCACAAGCCTTTGGCAGATGACCCTCACCCGCGCGATCAATGCGGAAGCCATGGTTCCCGCAAAACCGTTTGAAACCTCGCAGCAATCCCAGCTAAAACTGATTGCGCCTTATGTGGATCTGCCGCTGGAGCGCCTTGATGGATTTTCCAATAAAGTAGAAGAAATCTTCCGAACAGCCGCCCAGTTTGATGATGGACGAGCCGCGAAAATTGCCGCCGCTGTTAGTGGCCGAATTCAAATGCTTCGATTTAATAGGGCATAATCCGAAACAGCTCCAAAGCATACGGTTTGTGAAATGACTACAAATTGTAGGCAGTTAAAAATTACAGAAGCTATATGTCGCTGCCTAATGCCGATGACAGTCATGCGCCAACTGGTGACAAATTGTCAGCAGTTGAAATAGGGCTATAAAAACAGCGTCCTCCGTTTGACATTCGGGGGACGCTGCTTTTCTCTATGGCACTCATTTGGCGGTGGGCTTTTTTGTCGATTTGCCCTGTCGGCTGAATTCTTTCGCAAGGTCAACCAGCTTTTTAGAAGGTCGATAGCTGTCCAAAATATGAGGACTAAGCAGAAAATTCAGCAGACAAGATTTGGGAATCATATACCCACCACTAATTTCAAAGTATCGGATGTAACCGTTATGGCACCAATTCGTCAGGGGGTTATGGTGATAGCCGGTAAACCGGCTTGCTTCGACGACACTCAGCACATCGCTGTAGGGCTGCATTTTCAGGGTAAGAAAGTCCTGAAACTTCTTTCTGCTTTTGGCGGTATCCAGATTTGCCCATTCCCGTAAGGTCAGCGTTTTGGGCTTGCCGCCTTTGTTCCAGCTCGCTGAGTGATACCCGGTTGGTGCCGAGAATTTTTCCGGTTGGTATTGCCTTAAATCTTCCCCTTCATCACTCTCTCCACCATGGCGCGCTGTGCGTGCTCGGCTTCCAGGTTGGCGGGATGCTTGGGGAAGGCGCGCATGACTTTCTGATAAAGCTTCAAGCCCTGGTCGGTGGTGCACATGCTGGCAACATACACCATATAATCCGGTACCTGGCCAAACACGCAGCGCTCGGTGTTTGGCACATCCCAGCGCTTTGACTGCTTTTCAATAAAGGCGGCGCGCATCTTGTCAGGGGTGGTGTACTGGGCCATTTCCTGTTCCCACTGGGGCCAGATCGGGTCCACCGAAAGGTCAATAATGGCCGGGCCGCCGTGGTCACCCTTGACCAGAGCAAAGGACTGGTACATGGGGGCAGAATCCGACATAAACACCCAGCCCACATACTGCACAGCCGGAATACCGTACACGTTCAGGGTGCGTACTACCTGTTCGGCATTCTGGTAGGTGTTGTTCATGCGGCCGTCAATGCAGTTCACAATCTCCTGCACATGGGCATCGCTGATGGTATCGGTAGTTTCGGTGGTAAACAGCTGTGCTTCGCGGTTGAGCGGGTACATGTTGGACGGTACCTTAATATCCTTGCCGTCGGTGCGGCCTACCATGCGGAATGTGTGATTTTCAAATGTATAAGAAGCCATGTTTCTTCCCCATTTCCTTATCTTTCGTTTATCCAACAGTATACCAAAAACGGCCTGCTGATTCAATGCCGGGCAAACAGAATCCCCGCCGCCAGAGCATAGTAGCTTTGGCGGCGGGGATTCCTGTATCAAAACTCACCCCTCAAAAAGAAGAAGAAAACGGCAGATGAGGTACCCGCAGGGCGGGCAAGGAAGAAATGTGCGCGAGGTGTTGCCAACCTAAAGCCCATATAAATTGGAATGGACATCGGGCTGATATTTTGTTCGACGATAGGACGATACGTCTGCGTGCACCCCTACGGGAGGATACTCCCAAAATGACGTGCCGTGAAATGTTTTATAAAGGCAATACCGCATAATTCTAAGTGCCGATACGGCGAGCGAGGTGCGGCAGATGCCAAGCCAAAAGCGCAGATAATACTGGATGCTGCAAAGGTGAG
>QWCY01001566.1_pt1 | contig 32857 bp, 31 predicted proteins | sample 1972631 | NCBI WGS metagenome assembly QWCY01 (sample SAMN09866696, study PRJNA288562) | Human gut metagenome isolate pre1_stool, whole genome shotgun sequencing... | isolation source: gut | host: Homo sapiens | place: USA: California
AAACTAACAAATGAGTACACTCACAGGACTGACAAAAATGATCCGTGTACCGTCTCAGTAACACCTTCCCAACTGTGTACTTTTTTCAGGAAGAGGACAGCGCACAGGTTTCCAAAAACTTTCCAGCGTTGGGAAAAAAGTTTTCCACCCTTGGAAAAATAAATTTCCTCCCTTGGAAATTTTATTTTCCACCGTTGGAAATTCCGGTCTCCTCCGTTGGACCCGAAAAGTTCCAAGAGGGGAACTCTTTTTGGAACTCGTATATACGTCAAATTAAGCATGATACGGTCTGTCTAAACGAAGGCTCTGATCCTTCCGATTAGCTCCGATACTTCCGATACCTCTGATCTCTCTCCCCTCTAATCTCTAACTTCTAAGTACCTTTGTGCAGACTCATAGCTCATCCTATCAACTGTCACTACTAGATGAATGTCGCTACCTTACCACGTCTGCTACGCTGCGATCAGTGGATCAAGAACCTCTTTGTCCTAGCGCCCGCCTTCTTCGGTGGGGTGTTCCTAGATGCGTCACTGTGGGGCGGCTTGGTGGTGGCGTTTTTTGCCTTCTCGCTACTCTCCTCATCGATCTACATACTCAACGACATAGTGGATCAAGCGCGTGATCGCCTGCATCCTAAGAAGCGCTTGCGTCCGATCGCCTCTGGGGCGGTCTCGATACCGGTTGCGTGGACCATTGCCGCACTCCTCCTGATCCTTGCGGTGGCTCTGCCACTAGCGCTCCTGCCTCGTGCGCTCTGGTATCAAACGCTCGGGATTATGGGTGGGTATTGGCTGCTCAACGTCTGCTACAGTTACTGGCTCAAGCGAATAGCGGTGGTCGATGTGGTCTCTATCTCGGTGGGCTTCGTGCTGCGGGTGCTACTCGGAGGGGTCGTCACTGGGGTGGTGGTCTCGGAGTGGCTCGTGGTGATGACGCTACTCTTATCGCTCTTCCTAGCCCTAGCTAAGCGACGTGACGACTACCTCATCTATGAGCGCAGTGGGGTAGCGATGCGACAAGCTATCAAGGGGTACAATCGAGCCTTCCTAGATCATACGCTGACGATGATCGTGGGCGTCTTACTCATCTGCTACCTCCTCTACACGCTATCGGCAGAGGTGCATGCGGAGCCTGGCGGGGACTACCTTTACCTGACGGCACTCCCAGTTCTCGTCGGCTTACTGCGTTACCTCCAGATCACACTAGTCGAGGAGCGAAGCGGTAGCCCTACGCAGGTGGTCTATCGTGATGCGATCATCGGCATCTGCGTCGTAGTGTGGGGTGTGCTCTTTGGGCTATTACGCTATGTGGTATAAAGGGGGTAAGCGTGTGGATACGATAGCAATCTTTGACCTAGATGGTACGCTCACACGACGGGACACGCTCTTGTCGTGGTTGGTGCAGATGCAGTCGTGCGGCTCGCTTGTGTGGCATCTGCCTTACTACCTCTACCAGTATGCTGCCTATCGGCTGAGTGGTAGCGTGGCTGATCGCTATAAGGAGCGCATCATTGGCACGGTGGTGCGTGGCTGGAGCTATGAGGAGGGCGTGCAGCGAGGAACGGCTTTTGCAGATCAGATAGACCAGATGCTCCGCCCCGAGGCTATACGTCGGCTGGAGCAGCATCAGCGTGACGGTCATCAGACGGTCTTGCTGACCGCTTCGACAGATCTTGCGGTCTCGTCGTGGGCTATGCGTTGGGGCTTTGACCTGGTGCTAGCCACGGAGCTGGAGCTGGCGGAAGGCGTCTATACGGGACGCTTTGCCACGCCCAACTGTAAGGGAGCCGAAAAGGTGCGCCGCCTGGACTTAGCTCTCCCTGAGTGGCGATCGGTCACAACCTATGGCTATGGCGACAGCGTGAGTGATCGAGACTTCCTGGCACTATGTACAAAGCATTACTATGGAACTTTTGAATAAGCAATTACTACGGCGGTGGCGGGTGGAGCTACTCTGCGCACTGGGCGTGTGGGCGCTACTCTCCGTCCTAGCACTCTATATCTATAGCACTGGGCTGCTGATGCCACATGGCAATGCTATCGGTGCTTACCTCGGATACGACAACTACTACCGCTTTACGACACGGGGCGGTGCGTGGGACGTGAGCCACCCGCTGATCACGCCGCTATACCTTATTGATAGGGTGCTATTGGTACCGCTTCTGGGCGAGGGGGGCGCACTCATCGGCATACTCCTCGCCTCATCACTCTTGATGGCTATTGCCGTGGCGGGATGCTGTGGCTACCTGCGGCATGTGGTGCAGCTCGATACGGGACGTAGCCTGCTCCTCTCGGCTCTGCTCCTCTCAACCTTTACGGTGATGACGCTCTCCTTTACGGTAGAGAGCTATCCGCTCTCGATGGCGCTACTAGTTCTCTCTCTCCTCTGTCTGAGTAGTCAGCTGAAGCAGGAGAAACGTCTGTCGGGCTGGCAAGTCTCGCTGTGGAGCCTCCTGCTGGGTGGCGTGACGCTGACAAACTTTGCCAAGCCACTTTCGCTACTCCTCCTGAGCAAAGAAGAGTCGCTCTGGCAGCGAGTGCGCAAAGTGCTACTTCCGACACTACTCTTGCTGGCACTCGTTGTGGCGGTGGGGTGCTTTTACCAGCAGAGAGGGGCGAGTCAAGGAGCTGAGGAGCCGATGCTCACGGCTCAGGTCAACGATCTGCTACGTTTTCAAACGAGGTCGGCCGATCTCGTACCAGACTTCTTCGGTCACCCGCTCCTCATCAGCGATCTAGAGATGCGTGAGCTGCATGGCGAGACGGTGCTGAGACCCACGCCCTATGATTGCTGGGCTATGCAACTGCTCCCGTGGGGGGTAGTGCTACTGCTTCTCTCGATGATCTGGATCGGACGACGTGACCCCTTGGCCTGGGCCATACCGCTCTACCTAGCGGTAGATGTGGCGGTGCATCTCATTGGTGGGTATGGGCTAGACGAAGCGGTTATCTTCGGAGGACACTGGGTCTTCCTAGTCCCTATGGCGCTAGGCTGGCTCTACTATGTGGTGCCTAAGCAGGCCTACCGATATATGGACGTCGCGTTGCTACTCCTATCTATATATATGTGTACGCACAACCTGTCGGTCATCTTATTACATATAAAATGAGACCACAGTCTTGCGACTGCGGTCTCTAACCTCTAATCTCTATCTCTATCTCTATGCGGATCGTTCTCATAGGCTCTGGAGGCGTAGCTACCTCCCTAGCGGCTGCACTAGCCAATCACGCTCCCACATCGCTCTGCGGTATCTACAGCCGTCAGCAGGCGCATGCCGAGTCGCTCCGTGAGCGCTTTGCACTCGCCTGCCCCGTCACAGATAGTCTGCAGCAGCTCCCCGCAGCTGACCTTTACATCATCGCTGTCAGCGACCACGCTATCGCAGAGGTTGCCAAGGTACTTCCACCGCTTGACGGCTTGGTCGTACACACCTCCGCCGTGACTCCGATTGAATGCTTCAGCGGGCAGCGTGCTTATGGCGTCTGGTACCCGTTCAATAGCTTTGCCAAGGAGGTCATCGTTCCCTTCGAAGGACAAAAGATCCTTTACCAACTGGCCACTGAAGAGGGTTTGACCACCCTCCAGCAGTGGAATGACCTGCTGCAGGTCGAGGCGATCCCATCGACACTCGACCAACGCCTCTGGCTGCACCTCGCAGGCGTGCTGGCCTCCAACTGTACCAACCGCCTCTACACGCTCTCGCACCGTCTGCTGACACAGGCCGATCTACCCACAGACCTGCTCGACGGACTGATCCTACGCACCGCCTCCAAGGCTACCACGATCGATCCTTACAAAGCGCAGACGGGACCCGCACGACGGCACGACCTAGAGACCATCGCTCGCCACCGGGCACTCCTCGAGCAGCGACCCGAGGAGCTACAAGAGGTGTCAAAACTCTACAACCTATTCACCGAAGCTATCCTAGACGACTACCCACTATGAAACCTTACCGCTGGATCTTAGGCTCCCAATCGCCACGACGCAAAGAGCTCCTCGCCACCCTCGGCCACCCCTTTGAGATACGTACCATCGAGGGACACAGCGAGGCATACCCAAAGACGCTATCGCTCGAAGAGGTGCCACGCTACCTCTCCCAGCTCAAAGCGGAGCAACTACGCTCCACACTACAAGCCGACGAACTGCTCATCACGGCCGACACGGTCGTCCTCCTCGATGGAGAGATCCTCGGCAAGCCACACGACCTAGACGACGCCCGTCGTATGCTGCGCCTCTTGAGCGGTCGCCAGCATGAGGTAGTCTCGGGCGTTTCGCTCACCACGACCGAGTGGCAACGCTCCTTCGCCAGCCATACACGGGTCACCTTCGCATCGCTCACGGACAGCGAGATAGATCACTACGTGGCGCACTACCGTCCGCTCGACAAAGCGGGTGCCTACGGCATACAGGAGTGGATCGGCTACATCGGCGTTTCGCACATCGAGGGTTCCTTCTACAACGTTATGGGTCTCCCCGTGCAGCGCCTCTACTGCGAGCTACGAGATGCCGACCTCCTCCCGTAAGCTGTTGGCTATTAGCTGTTGCCCATTAGCTGTTAGCTATTGGTCGCTTTTTGTGTTGCTCCATTGCGCAAGAATATGTACATTTGCACCTGAATGTCAAAGAGTTCTCTCTAGGCCCCCGTTTTCACACACAAACATGAAACTACTAATCACTGGCGGAGCAGGCTTCATAGGCTCCAACCTCTGCGAGCACTTCCTCCGTGAAGGACACACCGTCCGCTGTCTCGACAACTTTGCGACGGGTAAGCCCGCCAACATCCTACCGCTCCTAGCTACCTATCCCGACCGCTTCGAGCTCATCGTCGGCGATATACGCAAGCTAGACGACTGCCGCAAGGCGGTCGACGGTATGGAGTATGTACTGCACGAAGCAGCCCTAGGTTCTGTGCCCCGATCTATCAAAGATCCAATCACGACCAACGAGGTGAACATATCAGGCTTCCTCAATATGCTCGTAGCTGCACGCGATGCGGGCATCAAGCGACTAGTCTATGCGGCCAGTTCGTCGACCTATGGCGATAGCGAAAAGCTCCCCAAGGTGGAGGAAGTGATCGGTCGCCCCTTGTCGCCCTATGCCATCACGAAGTATGTCGACGAACTATACGCTGATGTCTTCGCGCGTACTTATGGCGTTGAGACAATCGGGCTACGCTACTTCAACGTGTTCGGGCGTAGGCAAGATCCTCACGGAGCTTACGCTGCGGTCATCCCGCTCTTTGTCAAGCAGCTGATGGCTCACGAGGCACCCGTCATCAATGGCGACGGTTCCTATAGTCGCGACTTCACCTACATAGATAACGTCATTCAGATGAATGAGCGTGCGCTGACGACCACCTCTCCCGAGGCGGTCAATCAAGTGTACAACACCGCTTTTGGTGAGCGCACCACACTTAATCAGTTGGTCGACTACCTCAAGGAGAACCTCTCTAAGCACGATCCCGCCATTGCGGCCATCGAGCCTAAGCATGGTCCCAATCGTGTCGGTGACATTCCCCACTCACTAGCCTGCATTGACAAGGCTAAGAGACTACTAGGTTATGACCCTAAGTACTCTATGCGTCAAGGCTTAGCCGCTTGCTGTGACTGGTACTGGGAGAACCTATAATTTGGCTGTTGGCCGTTAGCTTTTAGCCATTAGCCCACCAACCACCGGCCAACAACCAATAGCTAACAGCCAATAGCCAACAGCTAGTAACCAACAGCTAATAGCCAATTACGAATATGAATCAGCCAACAGCCAACAGCCAACAGCCAACAGCCAAAATAGCCGTTATCGGACTAGGCTACGTAGGACTACCTCTAGCCCGACTTTTCTCCACTAAATATACAACTATCGGTTTTGACCTTAACGCCAAGCGCGTCGAGGCGCTGATGGCGGGACACGATGCCACTCTAGAGGTTTCTGACGAACTTCTCCAGTCTGCTTTGGACAACGGATTTCGCTGCACCTCAGACATTGAGGAGATACGCTCTTGCAACTTCTACGTTGTAGCCGTTCCGACCCCCGTAGATGAGAACCACAACCCAGACTTGACACCGCTCGTGGGTGCCAGCACAACCATCGGTAAGGTGATCTCCAAGGGCGATGTCGTGGTCTACGAGAGTACCGTCTATCCAGGTGTCACAGAGGACGAATGTATACCAGTCGTCGAGCAGGTGTCGGGACTCAAGCTCAACGTGGACTTCTATGCGGGTTATAGCCCTGAGCGTATCAACCCAGGCGACAAGCAGCATACCGTAGAGCATATCAAGAAGGTCACCTCTGGCTCCACGCCTGAGGTGGGTGAGTATGTCAACGCTGTCTACAGCTCCGTCATCACAGCTGGTACCCACCTAGCTCCTAGCATCAAGGTGGCTGAGGCAGCTAAGGTGATTGAGAACTCACAGAGAGACATTAACATCGCTTTTGTCAATGAATTGGCGAAGATCTTCAATCGTATGGGCATCGACACCCTAGACGTGCTAGAAGCTGCTGGCACTAAGTGGAACTTCTTGCCTTTCCGCCCAGGACTCGTCGGGGGGCACTGCATCGGTGTAGATCCTTACTACTTAGCTCAGTGTGCACAGCGGTATGGCTACAATCCTGAGATCATCCTCGCAGGTCGTCGTATGAACGATGGTATGGGTGCTTATGTCGCTGAGCAGGTGGTCAAGCTGATGCTCAAGCGGGGTATACAGGTGCTGAACTCTAACGTGCTGGTACTAGGCTTTACCTTCAAGGAGAATTGTCCCGATGTGCGCAATACGAAGGTGATTGACATTATCAAGACGCTCCGTGAGTACAATGTCAACGTCACCATCCACGATCCTTGGGCCAATCCTGAGATCGCACAGCGTGAGTATGGCGTAGAGATACAGAACGAACTCCCCACGGCTCGCTACGATGCAGTCATATTAGCTGTCTCCCACAGAGAGTTCGAGGGACTCGACCTCGACAAATTCAAGGCTGACAACGCCGTCGTCTACGACGTTAAGTCATTCCTCCCGCCCCACGCCTACGACCAGCGACTGTAACACCGTCAAATCAAAACAACCACAGTATGTTGTAATAAAGCAAGACTAGAGGTATGAATAAAACTAGTATCAAGATATACAACGTAGGACCTATAAAGAAGGTCGAGATTGATGATCTAAAGAGAGTCAATGTTTTTATCGGAGCCTCTGCAAGTGGCAAGAGTACCATAGCTAAAATAATTAGCCAAGCACTATGGTGCGAAAAAGCATTTATTACAACAGGGCGAGAAATGGATTTCAAGGATCAACTCATTGCATTTCACCGCTTTTCTGATGCTTACTTTACGGATAGTAGTCGTATAGAGTATCAATCACCATGGCTAACTATCACTTGTCAACGAAAGCGGGGAAAACTACTGAGATTTGATACGAAATATACTCCAACTAAAGGAACAGAGTCTCTTTACAACAATATAAAGATACAGTACATACCAGCAGAACGAAACTTTGTTACCTCTATTCCGAACCTACAAGAGTACAATAAGGCATACGATAATGTCTTCAGTTTCTTACAAGATTGGCTTGCCTGCAAAGGTCAATACAATAACCTCAAGAGTTGCTACAAAGTCCAAGACGTAGAGGGGATGAAGCTTTTGTTCCGAACACTTCGAGAGGGAACTCTAGATTATGTTCGTGTCGGAAAATCAACGATAGATATCGAGCTGTTGAATAGCTCTAGTGGTATACAGTCTATCCTGCCCCTGCTATTAGTATCGGATGAAATGCTAGAGCAGATATACAAGAAGGATCGTCCTTTTAGTTATCATGAATTGAAAAACCTTGAGAATGTAGCTCCTAAAGAGCTTATGCCTATCATTAGAGTACTTAATGAGATGTCTCGAAGTGCTAATGATGACGCAGATTTTACACAAGCGCTAGATGGCTTATGGAAGGCTGTGGGCTATAATGGGGCTTATTCCAAAACTCACCTGACAGTTGAGGAGCCTGAGCAAAACATTTATCCTGCAACTCAAAGGACTCTTATTTATCACTTGCTCAACAGACTACAGAACAATAGCTCTCTAGTTATTACCACGCATAGTCCATATGTTCTATATGCCTTCGACAACGTCCTTGTTGCTGGGCGAGTCGCACGTGTATCTGCAGAGGCCAAGAATCAAATTCCCCAAAACATTCCTTCTGACTTTACAGATGATGAGGTGGCACTTTGGCTAGTTGCTGAGGGAGGCATTACACCTTTGATTGACCCAGATACTCACGCCCTAGGAGAAAACGAATTTAATAGTCAGCTCGGATATTCAGTAGATGAAATGGCTGAGTTGTATTCACTATTAGAAGCAGAGGATAATGGCAATGAATAAGACTGTAACCCGTTGTCTACAAAGTGCTCCCGTTAAAGAATGGGCTGATGACCAGCTTCTCGTTGTTGATTGGGCATATTATATGGATAGCCTACAGAACTGTTTTAGAGCCAATGTCGCTCCCGATAAAGGATGTATATCCTACCCTAAGGGACAAGTACCACAGCTTACCAATCAGCGAAAACCACAAGCTTTTGAGATACAAAATAAAAAGAGCCGAAGCCTTTGCTTTTTGGACCTTCCCCCAAATGCCTTTGGAAAGAGTATCCAACAGTGCGACCAAATAATATATCCCTCTGAAACAGAAAAAAAACAGTGGGTCTTATTGGTCGAGTTAAAGTATAGTGATTCTTTGAGAGATAAGCACCAACAAGAAGAATACGATTCCAATATTCAAGAGAAATATAGTAAAGCGGTTGCTCAAATTCTTGATACCGAAAAGCATATTCACTCTTGTACTTCTTGTAAAAAGAGATTCCCTAAACTTACGTATGCTGTAGTCTCTTTTCCTCGTATACAAGGCATCGCTGGACAGGCTCAAACCATACGCAAGCTAACTAACAAAAAATTGCTTAGCAAGCTAGGTAAACGACGCCTACCTCAGGTTGCAAACAAACTCAACATAGAGAATTTGTCAAAGTATAAACTATAAGAGAAGGAATCTAGTAGGAGGATTACTTAGAAAAGAGCTAGTTTGCAACGAATTTGTGTAATACACTTCAGAGAAGACCCCTCTCTACAAAGAGATGACCACAGCTGACTTTCTAGACACCTTCTTCCCCGCCTAAGCAACACTCACCCAACGTCACTAACCCTAATAACCTTTCAAGAGAACATCGATAAGCAATACCACAATAGCTATAATCTAGATTATGATTCGAAACTTCATACGAGGAATATATCATTACTATCTGAAAAAGATCCGCTTTAGAAGGAAATGCCTAGTGCTGGGGGATGTCGATTTCTCAAGATCAACAAAGATTATAACCTCTGCTGGCTCTACTCCTTCTGATATCACAATAGAAGATGGTTGTAGGATATATGGTACTCTTCAAAGTCAAAACCAAGGTAAAATCGTATTTAAGGAAAGATCTCGAATACGCTCTGGCGCCCAAATTTTATGTTCCAATTATGTGGAAATAGGGGAGGGTTCTGGAATAGCTAGCAATACTAAAATTGTAGACAATAATAATCATCCAGTTAATCCGAAGGATCGATGGTTGCTGTACCAATCTCCTTGGGACTCTCCTAAAAGAATGTGGAAATACTCTGACTCAGCTCCGATTATTATAGGAAAGAATGTGTGGATTGGTAGTGACGCAAGAATTTGCAAAGGTGTTACAATTGGAGATGGAGCCATTATTGCCGCTAACGCAGTAGTTACGAAGTCATGTCCTCCTAATTGTATTATGGGAGGGAATCCTGCAAAAATAATAAAGAGAGACATAGATACGGTACACCGATACTTTGAAGATGATTAGGAATTTCTCATCAGTAGCATTAGGTGGGCTTATTAGTACTATAGCAACCTATTTTCTAACTGTTATTCTATCTCATCTTTTGACGACAGAGGAGTATGGAATGATGGCGAGATGGCTTACCGATATTGGATACGTTAGTATCTTCTTCACTTTGGGGCTGAATGCGTCTATGATATTCTTTACTCGTCATGATATAAGAATATCAGAAAGTATGGGACTCAATTTGGTTATGTACACCTCTATTTTAGTTGTGATGATCATTGTGACATTGCTTTTTGCCTCAAAATGGTTGTATCTACTCACCTTGCTGTTCACTGTATTCTTTTTTTCTCTGAATGAAGTTGTACGTGCGAACTATCAATTTGAACAGAAGTTTCGAATGTTCAACTTTATGGTTGTCTTTAGACCCTTACTGCTTCTAGCCGTATTCTTTATTCTATACTATTCCGTACGTAGTATCGAGATAGACAGATCTCTTATTTTCTACACCATCTCGATGGCAGCATCGACAATGTTGTTCTACCTCATCTACTTCTTTAATGGGAATAGAATCTCGTTTCCTTCTAGGAATAGATTGAATTACAAACACTACTTCTCATACGGAGCGAAAAGTATTCTAAATCGATTACTCTCATTATCCTTGTATGCTATATCTATTTATATGGTTTCGTGGATGGGAGATTATACTTATGTCGCCTACTTTTTTGTCGCCAGCTCTATATCTAAAATGGTTTGGGTGTTACCAGATTCCTCTGGAAATATACTATATCCTATCTTCATTAAAGCAACTGATGAAGAAAAGAAAAGAGAAGCTCTGAAGAGTATGTACACCCATGCTCAACTAGTGTTTCTCTTAAACACGCTGGCCCTTTTGCTCTTTTGGTTGTTAGGAAGATGGATTTTGTCAATTCTATATGAAGAGGTTTATCAGCAGGCTTTTGTGCCAATTCTTATACTCTTAGTCGGAAATCAAGGTATGGTTTACTACAAGCTTTTTAGTCGGTGGCATGCCGCCCAAAACACTTGGAGGTATGTCTACATAGCGACAGCATTGGGGATTATTACGAATGTGCTACTTAATCTCGTTCTCATAGCTCGGTATGGATTATTAGGTGTTGCTATTGCAACAAGTATTTCTTTTTGGGTTTGTGGAATAGCCATTTGCCTTCCGATAAAAGGAAGCTTTTGGAACTTCCTGAATTTAGCTAACCTTTGGAAACGTAGAGCTGTTATATGGAGATAGACAAAAGAAATGCCTCGTTACGTGAGTCGCTTTTGGCTCTTCTACTGCTGTTAATAACGATATCCGTTATGATAGGACCTCTCTTTCTACTATTTTATAAGCCTAGTGTATTGCTAAAAAGTGATCGTCTAGAGGAATATGTAAGTATTACATCTTATCTGACAGCATTTTTTCTTCTAGTTGTCGTCTGTATGGGTCGTTTAAGTCAATACATCGTCCAGGAGAAAAAGGCTTTTATTGTATTGGTTTTCTTATGGCTAATTCTTCTTTTCTCAAGTCTTATCTATCCGATATCACCAATCAATATACCATTTAATTGGAGTTTCTTAGGAGCGATTCTTTTTTATGTCTCTGCGGTTGGTGTGCTGAAAGAGTACCCTCAACTACAAAGCAGGGTGCTAATTACCTACGTTATAGCTTCTGGGTTAACTTCTATCATTTATCTGACACTTATAGGATCATCTTTGGCTCCTGTTTCTTCTGGTCGATATTTCTTCCTTGGAGAAAATCCAAACTCTTATAGTGCTCGTATGGTGATAAGTGTTGTTATAACGCTTTTCCTTTTGCCCACGACTAATCAAAAGTTTCGACTGGTCTCATTACTGCTATTGCCTTCACAATTGGTTGTTATCTACCTTTCAGGATCTCGAGGGGCTCTTCTTATGTTGGCTATAGCATTTATGATATTTCTATTCGCCTCTAAACTTTCTATATCAAGCAAGATATTGTACTCCCTTTTAATTCTAGTTGGGCTTATCGGATTTGTTAGTTTCTATGGAGAGAGTAATATAACGGAGGCTAGTGGATTAGAACGACTACTTACTCTCTTTGAGTCTGGAGATAGTGGAAGAGAACATTTGTGGAGTCAAACATTCTCGATATTCTTAGATAATCCGATTATAGGTGTCGGACAAAGCGGGTTCACATACGAAATGATGAGTCGATATGGTGAAAATCGTGATGCTCACAATTTGTTCCTTTTTTTGCTTGCAAGTGGAGGATTAATTGGGATCTCTCTGTTTTTGATTTTTTATCTTTCCCTCTTTTCTTCGGTGATAAAGGTGAGAACCAAAAGCCCTATGAGTTTAGCTTTGTTTTTAGTCATGTTTCTATTCATCCTGAAGTCAGGGGGCATCTTGGGCTACTCTTTGATGTGGTTTGTTTTCGCAATAGTAAGAAGTCAAAGTCAACTGATTAGATATCATGAAAACATTAACGCAATATAAAAAGCTGGCAATTCTCTCAGGGTGGTCTCTATATCTATACAATGATGATTATTATACAGTATCGTTGCATTGGTCTTACATAGAAAGAATGCTAGAGTTATTTGAAGAGATAACTCTTGTCGTACCCGTTAAAGTAGTTAAGATAAAAGATGAGGTGCAATCTCTTAGGAAAATTCCATCAAATCAGCTTTCTATAGAACCCCTTCCCTATAGTAAAGGAAGTGTAGATGCCCTTAAGTATAGGTGGACGTATAAAAAAACTATCAAGAAGGTTGCTTCAAAGACAGATCTCTTCTACTGCAGAGTGCCAGATCCATTTTGCTGGATGCCTGCTCAGATGACTGACAAGCCAGTGATTATGCACTTCGTAGGAGACACTGCAGATGCTACGAAGCAGAACATTCACTTCTCTTGGTTGAAGAAACAGATTTTACTTGCTGGCTATTCTTTTGAGTATAGGCGTATCTTGAAAAGTGCTCGAAAATCAACTGTATACACAAATGGATCACACCTAAGCGAAAAGCTCCGTAAGCAAGGGATAAATGCTACTCCAGTAGTTAGCTCAACCATCACTAAGGAAGACTTAGCTCTCGAACCTTTGCGGTCTCTGAGTAACAAGCCGCTAACCATTATCTATGTAGGGTATCTGCGCTATGCTAAGGGGATAGATACCCTAATCGAAGTAATCAGGAGGCTTGAAGAGAGACACTTCGATTATCAATTTCATATTGTAGGCGATGGTGATATGTACTCCACCTTACAACAGCTGATTGATGATTTGAAATTAGACGATCACATCTATCTACATGGACATATTGACAATCGAGACAAACTTCTCTCTCTCCTTCAGGCTAGTGATCTCTTTTTCTTTCCTAGTCTGAGTGAGGGGTCTCCACGTGTCGTCATTGAGGCAATGAGCCAAGGGTGTCCAGTTTTATCTACTCCAGTAGGATCTTTGCCTGGTTGCTTTGAAGAGAATAAGGAAATCCTCTTCTTCCCATTTAAGGATGCTGAGATTGCCACAAGTAAGATCATTGAAGTAGGCGAAAATCTAGAAATGCTGACGCAATTACGAGATTGCGCCTATAGAAAGGTCTCTGAAAGGTTTACTATGGAGGAATTCATACGAACAATTACCACCTATAATTATGAAGCATAAACTACTTTTACTATACAGCTGGTTCGTGCGAACTGTGCTAATCTGGCTTCCCGATGTGCCATTTATTATGCGCTTTCGTGGATGGCTCTACGGATTAGGCATGAAGAGCTGTGGCAAAAACTTTCAAGTGGCTCATAGTGCTTCTCTACAAGGAGTGGAAAATTTCATCGTTGGACGTAATGCGTATTTAGCAAATCAAGTTATTGTTCTTGCCTCGACTACAATTCAAATTGAAGATGAGGTGATGATCGCGCCTAATAGTGTTTTAGTTACAGGGAATCATACACTTCACAATGGAACATTTCGATATGCTTCAGCACCTGCAAGTTCTATTTGCTTGCGAAAAGGAGCTTGGGTCGCTGCAAACTGTACGGTACTTGCAGGAGCAATCTTACCTGAAGGGTCTGTCCTTTCTGCAAATAGTTGCTTACACTCAATGAAGGATGAGATGAAGATGCAGAAGTACAGCCTCTATGGGGGTAACCCAGCTCGCTTTATCAAATCTATTTTATAGAAGGCTATGCACATAACAACAAGCAAAACAGCTTCTAAGATGCTTTATCCATTGATAAAGCTTACAGAGTACCTGGGAACACATCACCCAGTATTTCTAATCAAGCTTCGGTACTTTGTGCGGTTTAGGAGACTGCCAAATCTAAAGAATCCGAAAGATCTAAATGAAAAGATCTTATATCTAAAGCTTTATACGGATACGAGAGAATGGACTCGCTTAGCTGACAAGTATAGAGTACGTGAATATATCAAGGAATGTGGACTAAGTGATATTTTGATACCCTTGTATGGAGTATGGGATAAGGCTTCAGACATTACACTGACGAACTTGCCCAAGAGTTTTATCCTTAAAGCAAACAATGGTGATGGCAAAGGTAGTTTCCTCGTCGTAAAAGATAAGGAGGCTGTAAATCTTGAAGAGGTTAAGCTGCAGGCTGATAAATGGCTATCTGAAAGAAACATTGGAGCTTTAGCCGCAGAGCCTCAGTATCGCAATATCCCTCCGAGAGTCCTTGCAGAAGAATTATTGGAGCCTGAGTCAGGTAGCCTTATTGACTACAAGATTTGGTGTTTCAACGGTAGAGCTCACTCCATTCTTACCTGCTCGGATCGCTCTAACAATTCTGTAGCCTTAGGTGCTTATGACTTGAATTGGAATAGACTAGAGGACGCTCTAATCCCCTCAAAAGACTATCCAGCAGGAGAGCTTTTACCTCGTCCTAAAAATCTCTCTAAGATGATAGATGTTGCGGAAAAGCTCTCTAAGCCTTTCCCAGAAGTAAGAGTGGATTTGTACGATGTTAATGGGCGAGTCTATTTTGGTGAATTGACTTTTACTTCTCTAGGAGGAATGATGTTCTATTATACTCCGAAAGCCTTACAAGAGATGGGGGCTCGTGTTAACCTCAACCACTCCAATATATGAAGCGAATATCTATCGTCATCCCCGCATACAACGAAGAGCGATTTATCGAGGATTGTCTCAATTCGGTCTATCAGCAAGACTACCCCAAGGAGCTACTAGAGGTGATCGTGGTAGATGGCAACAGCCACGATCGAACAGCTGAGATCATCCGAGAGAAGTTTCCTCAAGTAAAGCTCTTACACAACCCACGGAAGATAGTGCCTGTCTCTATGAATATCGGGATTAAGGCGGCTCAAGGAGTCTATATCATCCGGCTAGATGTACACTGCGTCTATCCCAATGACTACTTTAGTCGGCTTGTCCAATTTATGGAGGCTCATCCAGAGGCAGACAATGTGGGCGGTGTCTGTAAGACGCTCCCAGCCAATGAGACCGCAAGAGCTGAGGCTATCGCTATCGCCCTCAGCTCTAAGTTCGGTATGGGCAACTCAGAGTTTCGTGTAGGTGTCAAAGAGATCAAAGAGGTAGACACGGTCCCCTTCGGGTGCTATCGTCGAGAGGTCTTTGATAAGATAGGTGGCTATGACGAGGAGCTGATACGTAATCAAGACAACGAGCTGAACTCTCGTCTCAAGCAGCATGGGGGACGCATCTTTCTGCTCCCTGACCTGCTTATAGATTACTATGCTCGCCCCACGGTAAGGAAGTGTGGGCGGATGTTTTATCAGTATGGGCTCTTCAACCCACTAGTAGATAAGAAGCTGGGTCAGTTCACCTCGCTGAGACGTATGGTGCCACTCTTCTTCGTACTCTATCTAATACTTTTTGTAGTGCTGAGCATCGTCATGCCGAAGCTGACCCTTTGGTTTGCCATCCCATTGCTCCTCTATCTACTGATAGATATTGTGGCATCGCTGCAGCATATAGCCAAGCCAAAGGTTGCTCTATGGCTACTCTGTATCTATCCCATCATCCATATCAACTATGGTATCGGTTACCTTGACGGTATCTTGCGTCTGCTCTTCAACCGCTCCTTCGTCGCTGAAGCCAATAGGTAGAGTTATGTGGGCGAAGTGGTTATTTGATCGGATTATGTCGCTCGTGGGGCTGATTATACTTAGCCCTGTGCTACTTGTCGTGGCGATATTGATTCGAGTGAAGATGCCAGGTGGTCCTGTCCTTTTCAAGCAAAAGAGGGTAGGCAAAGAGGGCAAGCTCTTTACAATGGTCAAGTTTCGCAGTATGAGCGTGGCGCATGGCGGTAGCAGTGTCTCCGTTGCTGGGGAGTCGCGCATCACCCCGCTAGGGGCTAAGTTGCGCAAATATAAGCTAGATGAACTCCCCGAACTGTGGAACGTATTCATCGGTGATATGAGCTTCGTAGGTCCTCGTCCTGATGTACCAGGTTATGCAGATAAGCTCGTGGGTGAGGATCGTGTGATATTGAAGCTCCGTCCAGGGATCACGGGACCAGCCTCCCTAAAGTATAGAGATGAGGAGACTCTTCTGGCAACTGTGGAGGATCCTATCAGGTACAATGATGAAGTGATTTTCCCCGACAAGGTAAGAATCAATAAGGAGTATTACTACAATTGGTCTTTCTGGCTAGACATACGCTATATCGTGAGAACGGTGTTGGGGTAGCGTTGGTCGGTGGAGATGTTGTGAAAACTTTTGTCTTTGCGTTGTCAAGGACTAGCTCTTAGACAATGCAAAGGTAATATGGTGGGCAGGTGGAGTTGCTTTTAGAGGTATTCAGTGGCACTCTGTAGCTTGCAAACGTTTCAACAGAGCATAAAGAGGAGCGAGACGACGACTTGTTCCAAGCTGTAGGACACAAAGTTCATAGCCCAAGCTTTACGTCCTGCGATTAGCTGTTAGCTGGGACTATCGAAGTGATTGGAACCATCGGAATGGTCGAAGCTATCGGACATTCAACCTCTAATTTCTAGCCTCTAACCTCTAGAAAAGCTTGAGATACCCCCTTTTTCATTACATTTGTAGGCAACTAAATCAAGACAAACCATTAGAACAGGCAAAGATATGAGTGAGGAGAGAGTACAGATCAGTATGTCGAATACGAAGAAGGAGATGCTGGAGGCTTATGAGGCGCTGCTAGCAGAGGTGCAGGCTAAGAGCTTAGAGAACCCTAAAGAGGAGCAGAAGCGGGTCTCCGAGCAGAAGGTAGTGGCACAGGCTGAGGCGCTATCGGCTGACGAGCTGGACGCTTTCGCTCGTGAGGTGATGGGTGCCTTCGAGCGATCTGTCACGCAGCTTCAGAAGCAACTCAAGGAGGGCTTCGAAAAGCTCAGAACGCTTAATGAGACAATCAAGCTCAAGGAGGAGTGGATCAAGGAACTCTATGCCATCGAGAGCAATGCGGACTCGCTCTCTACACTGATCTTAGCACAGAAGAAGCAAAAAGAAGAGGCTCAGGTCGAGCTAGAGGAGACACGTGCCAAGCTGGAGCGTGAGATCGAAGAGACTCGTGAGGCGTGGCGTCACGAGCGTGAGCAATACAATGACTCAGTCAAGCAGGAGAAGGCAAACATCGCTCTCCTCCGTAAGCGTGAAGAGGAGGAGTACGACTATACAACGAGTCAGAAGCGTCGAAAAGAGGAGGATGCCTTCCAAGAGCGTCTAGAGACAGAGGAGCGTGAGTTGACGGAGCGTAAGCAAGCTTTCGAGCGAACCTCTGCCGAGCGAGAGCGTGTCCTAGCTGATGCTGAGGGTGAGCTGCAGAGTTTACGTCAGCTGGCCGAGAGCCTAGAGAGTCGTATGCAAGAGGTTCAGACCAAGGCTGTTCAGGAAACCGAGGAGCGTCTCAATAGGGAGCATCGCTTTGCGTTTGATTTAGCTCAGAAGGAAACGGAGGGTCAGCTACGACTCAAGGATCAGCAGATAGAGCTCCTGCAGCAAAAGATCAAGGAGATAGAGACCCAGCTCAAGGAGGCTGGGGTCAAGGTTGCCAATTCGGAGGAGACGGTCAGAGACATCGCTCTCCGTGCTATCGACTCCTCAGCGATGACCAGTCGTACGCTAGCTCGCGAGCCTCGCACGACCACGACCCGTGATACTGACGAGTAGTAGATTAGCTGTTTATAATTAAGAAAGAGTTCGTCGCAAGAACTCTCGGGGTATGACCTATTTCTTGCCGTAAGGGTAGGTAGGGAATATGTCGTATGCTTTGTGAGATTTGCTGAGTGGGGGGATTGTAGATAGATTTGGCAGCTATCATTTTTAGTACCTTTGCTGTAGCTTGTTTAAGCGTTGTAACACCTTTTGCTTTATGAGATATTTAGAGATTAGGAGTCTTGGCCCAGTGACGAGGACAGAGCTGATGAAGATCACCTCTGTGACGGTCTTTTGCGGTCGTCAGGGGAGTGGCAAGAGTACTATTGTCAAGGTTCTCTCCTCTTGCATTTGGCTTGAAAAGTCTATCATAAAGCAAGAGGTGTCTGAAAAGTATTATACACAGGACGAACGATTTCGAGATAAACTCTGCGCTTATCATCAGATTGAAGATTTCTTCCTTCCAGACACCTATATTAAGTATGTAGGCGAGGCATACACTTTTGAATACAAGGAGGAGCGACTATACATCAGCAAGAGCCGTAGCGATGCAGAGTATCTGCTCCCTAAGCTTATGTATATACCCGCAGAGCGCAACTTTATGGTTGCCATAGAGCAGGCTGACAAGGTTAGAAACTTGCCGCCCTCTCTAGTAACGCTTCAGGAGGAGTATCTGAAGGCTCTGGGCAGCATGAAGGAGCCTTTCCCCCTTTTAGATGGCTTTGCTATTGAGTATAACAAGCAAAACAAAATAGCTTACATCGTAAAGGACCGGAGTAAGGTGAGAGCTCACAAGGGGGCTAGTGGGTTGCAATCGTTGCTACCGCTACTCTTAGTCTCTCACAATCTCTCAACGAATATACTGGATGCTCCTCCCACGACCTTGAGTGCTGATGAACTGGCGACTCTCCGTAAAAACATCGAGCGCATACAAGATGATAGCTCTCTATCGGATCATCTGAAGAAGATTATGATTGAAGACCTATCTAAGGTTATTACGCCTAGATGTCTGTGGTGTATCGTAGAGGAGCCTGAGCAAAACCTATATCCACTCTCTCAGAGGGAGACGCTCCTAGCACTCCTGAAGGATAGGCAGTGCAACCGAGGTAGTGGTCTAGTGATGACGACTCACAGCCCCTATATCATCAATTATCTATCAATCTGTGTGAAAGCTTATCAAGTAGCTCACGATGCTACCGATGACGTCATAGCCAAGGTCGAAAAGATTATTCCACAGGACAGCCTGCTAGCACCTCAAGATCTATCTATCTACGAAATTGACGAGGAGGGCTCTGTACAGAAACTAGAGACCTACGATGGCATCCCGAAGGATAGCAACTTCCTCAATAGAGCGCTAGCTGAAACAAATGACCTGTATAGTGACTTAATGGATATCGAAGATGACGCAAGCAGGAGGAGTTGATTTCTTTGATTCTCAACTATTAGTAGAGGATCCTCGTACCGAGTCTCTGTTTGGGATCAACGATGGGGATCCTGATGCGAAGTCAAAAGAGTTGCGAAGAGCCTATACGCTGTCTGAGGGTGATGGGTGGAATGCCATCGTACATAATAAGGATCAAGCCCAACTGCAATTCACCCCTCTAGATCATAATGTGCCACTAGACGGGCTGTGTGATGGGATACTCTATACGTGTGAAGAGCCTAGTAGTCAGCTCGTCTTTATAGAGCTTAAGAGCAAGGGAAAGAGATGGATCCAGGAGGGTATAGGGCAACTAAAGAAGACAATCAGTATATACCAATCTGGCGAAGGCTGTCGGAGGTTTAGCAAGTGCAAAGCTTATCTGTGCAACAACCGACATCCCCACTTCCAGTATTCTCAAAAAGAAGAGATGCAAAGGTTTAAGAACGAGACATCTATGCGTTTGTACATAGAGCGAGATATTCAAATTGGCTAAGCCTAGATAAAGCAATCGGCATTGTTTAAGATAAGAATATGGAACAGAAGAAGATTTGGCTCTCACTCGCTGAGATGGGAGGACGAGAGCAGGAGTTTATACAAGAGGCATTTGACACCAACTGGGTGGTGCCTCTGGGACCCAATGTCAATGGCTTCGAGGAGGACTTGACTCGTTACCTCGGAGAGCCTGGTAAGCATGTTGTAGCACTCAGCGCTGGCACGGCTGCACTGCACTTAGGGCTGGTTATGCTGGGTGTGGAGCGTGATGATGAGGTGATCTGTCAGAGCTTTACCTTTTCAGCCTCGGCCAACCCAATTACTTATCAGGGAGCTAAGCCCATATTCGTCGATAGCGAGCCAGACACGTGGAATATGTCTCCCGACCTGCTACGTCAAGCTATCGAGGATCGCATCGCTCAGACAAGACGTAAGCCTAAGGCGATCATACCAGTCTACCTCTACGGTATGCCCGCCAAGATGACAGAGATTCTAGCTGTCGCTGAGGAGTACGACATCCCTGTCCTCGAGGATGCTGCAGAGGCGCTCGGCTCTGAGTACAAGGGGCACAAGTGCGGTACGCTAGGTCGCTACGGAGCGCTCTCCTTCAATGGCAATAAGATGATCACCACGTCGGGTGGTGGAGCTCTGATCTGTCCTAGTGAGGAGGCGGCTCGACGTGTCCTCTTTTACGCTACGCAGGCTCGTGACAATGCGCCACACTATCAGCACACGCACATCGGTTACAACTATCGTCTGAGCAATATATCGGCAGGTATAGGTCGTGGACAGATGCTCGTCCTCGATGAGCATGTGGCTAAGCGTCGGCACAATCATGCCCGCTACTGCGCTCTGCTCGCTGACTGCCCTGGAGTCGAGGTGAAGTGCGCACCCTCAGAGGAGTACAATAGCAATTACTGGCTCACCTGCGTTTTAGTTGATCCAGAGAAAGCGGGCTTCACACGTGAAGACCTGAGGCTCAAGCTGGAGGCTGAGTCTATCGAGAGCCGTCCGCTATGGAAGCCGATGCACCTGCAGCCTGTCTTTGCTGAGGCGCCACGCTATGTCGATGGTACGAGTGAGTGGCTCTTCGATAGGGGACTCTGTCTGCCTAGCGGTACGCTGGTGACTGAGGAGGATCTGCAGCGAGTTGTAGCTGTGATCCGTAGCTTGGGCAGGTGAGAGTTCGGTTATAATCAGTCGCAAGGCGTAGATTTGTGTGGGATTAGCTCCCCACAGATCTACGCCTTCTTCGTTTGTGTATAGCCGCTCTCCGAGGGGGTATAGTGAATTCTTTCGGTGGTCTGTGTTTAGCTTGCTTATTTGTGTAGTAGCTGAGGTTTTATTACTTTTGCATTGGTAAGTAACTAAGTAACTTCACAGAATAGACAAATAGTATATGGCTACAACAGCAGACTTTCGCAATGGCATGTGCCTAGACATTGATGGGCAGTACTACTTCATCGTAGAGTTTCTCCATGTTAAGCCTGGCAAAGGCCCGGCATTCGTTCGCACGAAGCTACGCAATGTCGCTACGGGTCGCATCATCGACAAGACGTGGAATAGTGGTGTCAAGGTAGAGGAGGTACGCATCGAGCGTCGTCCCTATCAGTATCTCTACAATGATGATATGGGCTACCACTTTATGCACCCAGAGACATTTGACCAGATCGCTATCAATGGCGAGCTGATTGAGGGTGTCCGCTTCCTCAAGGAGGGCGATATGGTCGAGGCGATGGTACATGCTGAGAGCGAGACCGTGCTGACCTGCGAGCTACCAGCACACGTAGATCTGCGCATCAGTCATACGGAGCCTGGTATCAAGGGCGATACAGCTACCAATAGCCTCAAGCCAGCGACCGTCGAGACGGGTGCTGAAATCCGTGTACCACTCTTTATCAATCAGGACGATGTGGTCACGGTAGATACACGTGATGGCTCCTACGTGGGGCGTGTCAAGGAGTAAGCCCTCCCTCTTCGAAACTCTTAATAAGCATCTAAGTGCGATGCAGTAAAAGCCGTGCAGCTCTCCCCCCCCAACTTGATGGAGCTACACGGCTTTTCTTGATGAGACTACTGACTAAGCTAGAGGCGCTCTCAATGATTGTGGCAAAAGTCAATAGACTCTCCAACGGTGAGCCGTTTTAATCTCTATGAAACCATTCTCTCGTTTGGCAGGGGTGGCTATCCCCCTCTTTAGCCTGCGTCGCCAAGGCGATGCGGGCTGTGGAGACTTTGCCGCTCTGGAGGCGTTTGCACCAGTGGCTGAGCGAATGGGTATGCGTATCATACAGTTGCTCCCGCTGGAAGACACCACCCTCTATGGCGACAGTCGTGACTCCTATCCCTATCGACCACTAGCCTCCACGGTACTCAACCCGATCTACATAGCGGTAGATCAGTTGCCCCCGCTTGAGGATCAGCAGCTGGAGCAGGAGCTACGAGCAGAGGCTGAGCGACTCTGTGCGCAAAAGACCTTCGACTATACGCAGGTGTGGCAGCTCAAGCGACGCTGGCTGTGGGCTTCCTTTACAGAGCAGGCGGACGCTTCGCCATACTTCACCGATATGATCAATCGCTATGCACACCTGACTGACAACAATCCTTCTAGTCATCGAATGCCGATCTGGCATTACTGGGTCTGGATGCGTATGGCTCTAGATCTATTGCCCGACCTTAATCGTGAGGAGTGGGACTTTTGGGATGCGATGGAGCGGGTCAAGGAGCTGGAGACGGAAAACAAAGCCTTGGTTGTCCGTACGGGCAACTTCTACGCTTACTGCTATATGGTGGCGCAGCGACAGATGCGCCGTGCCGTGGCAACCCTTCGTCAGTATGGGCTGTCACTTATGGGAGACTTGACTGTGGGGATAGATCCGCATGCAGCAGACACGATTGCTTACCCGGGCGACTTTAACAATCGGCTCTCGTGCGGAGCCCCTCCTGACTACTTCTCTCCCGATGGACAGAACTGGGGCATCCTGACCCGTCGCAGGATCTCGAAAAAGCTATGGCAAGAGCGCTTTGGCTACCTAGAGCGCTTCTACGACTACCTGCGCGTGGATCATGTGCTGGGCTTCTTCCGTATGTGGTCTATACCTCGTGACGGGCGCTCTGGGATGCTGGGCTACTTCGTCCCCTCTCAGCGCTATTCGGAGGAGCGGATCGCCAAGCTAGGACTCTCCGAGACGCTACGACCTGAGTGGATAGCACCGATCGACAAACCTGCGACGACGCAAGAGGTGCTTTGGGTCGCCTGTATTGATGGAGGCTACGTACCTCGCTACGACGTGGCGAGTGCTGAGCCCTTTGCAAAGCTGTCGCCCGATCTGCAGGAGCGTATGAGAGCCGTCTGTGAGGAGTACTACTACGGAGGTAATGAAGAGCTGTGGCGAGAGCGTGGACGAGAGCGTCTATCCTTCTTGAAGTCGCTGACCACGATGCAGCTCTGTGCCGAGGATCTAGGGATGGTTCCTCAGTGTGTCTACCCCGTCCTAGAGGAGCTCGGCATCCTCAAGCTGTACGTGGAGCGCATGCCTAAGAGTGCTGGCATCGAGTTTGAAGCGGCGCCATACTTCTCCGAGGACAGCGTCGCTACCACCTCAACGCACGACTGCGCCCCGCTTCGCCTGTGGTGGGCGGAAGACGCTGCGCGCTCTCGTCGCTACTACGACTACTTCCTCACTGATTACGGCGTTCCTTACGACACCACGCTCACGCCCGAGCTGGCAGAGATTATCGTGCGTCGGCACTTAGAGAGTAGCTCTCGACTCTGTATACTGCCGCTGCAAGATTGGCTAGCCCTAAGTTCTGAGCATTGCGCCACGGTCGATCCTCATAGTGAGCAGATCAACGACCCGAGCAATCCCCATCATGTCTGGAGCTATCGTATGCCTATCGGTGTCGAGCAGCTCCCTGACGACTGGATACGACAGCTTCGCCAGATGATTTCAGAGACTCATCGGCTGTAAGCGCATCGCCTCACTTTTCTCCCAAACTTCTAACCCCCCCCTACATATCATCTATGCGAAAGCTTAATACAAAAGAGATCAAACAACTCACAGAGCAAGGGTGCCAAGCGCAAGACTGGTCCTTGGTTCGCGTTCATAGATACTTTGATGCTAGTCGCTGTCAGCAAGTTCACTTCATCGGTAAGTGTGAGCTAGGCGACAATCGTGGTGGTCGCCCCTCCGAGGAGGAGCCGAGCTACGTCGAGCCCTACCGCTTAGCTCACGTTAAGCTGGTCAATTGTACCATCGGCGACCGAGTCATCATCGATGGTGTGCGGGATTGCATCTCGCATTACGACATCGGTGACGATGTGGTGATCCACGACATAGCGGCTCTCAAGGTAACGGGCGAGACCTCCTTTGGCAATGGTCACCTCGTGGAGGTACTCAACGAGATAGGTGGTCGTGAGGTGCCTATCTGCGATATCTTGACGGCTCAGACCGCCTATATGCTGGCGATGTATCGCCACGACAAGGAGCTACAAGCAGCGCTCTCTAAGCTCGTCGAGGAGTACACTGCTTCCGTGCGGTCAGAACGAGGTACCATCGGTGAGTCTTCTCAGATCAGGCATTGCGGTATTATGACCAATATCAAGGTGGGGCCACACAGCTCTATTATTGGTGCCTCAGTGCTAGAGAATGGCTCGGTGAATAGTACAGCTCTGAGTCCTACACAGATCGGCTATGGGGTGATCTGTCGGGACTTTATATTTTCTGCTGGCTGCGTTGTGGCTGATGGCTCCAACGTCTCCCGCTGTTTCGTTGGTCAGGGTTGCTCGGTGACCCATCTATTCAGTGCGCACGACTCGCTCTTCTTTGCCAATTGTCAGTGCGAAAACGGTGAGGCTTGTGCCGTCTTTGCGGGTCCCTTTACAGTCACGATGCACAAGAGTAGTCTGCTGATCGCTGGTTACTACTCTTTCCTCAATGCGGGCAGTGGCTCTAACCAAAGCAACCACTTGTACAAGCTCGGTCCCATTCACCAAGGCATCGTAGAGCGTGGTAGCAAGACCACCTCCGACTCCTATATCTTGTGGCCTTCGCGTATCGGGGCTTTCAGCTTGATTATGGGGCGTCATGTGGATCATATTGACTCGTCAGACTTCCCCTTCTCCTATCTTATAGAGAATGACAACCAGACCTACCTGGTGCCAGGTACTAACCTACGTAGCGTCGGGACTATCCGTGATACCAAGAAGTGGCCTAAGCGTGACAAGCGTCACCCCGAGGAAAAGCTCGACTGCATCAACTACAACCTCCTCTCACCCTATACGGTCGGGAAGATGTACAAGGGCTGGCACAAGCTCAAAGCTCTCGAGTCTCACCTCGGTAGCTCTAATGCGACCTATATCTATCACGACATGCACATTCGTCATAGCTCTCTCGTCAAGGGGTGTCGCTACTACGAGATGGGTATCGTCAAGTTCCTCGGCAACTCACTCATCCAGCGCATTCAGGAGCAAGCACCCAAGAGTAAGAGCGAACTGGTTGCCTGTCTGCCGCCTACTAGCAATGAGGGTCTCTCCGATTGGCTCGACCTAGCGGGTATGATCGCTCCACGTCGGCTCGTACGCAGCCTGATCACACAGATTAAAGAGGGGCAGATCAAGACGCTCCAGGAGGTCAACGTCGCCATCCGCTCCATACATAGTCGCTACTACGAGATCGAGTGGCACTGGGCATATGATCTGCTCTTGCGGTGGTACGATATATCGGCTAGAGATCTCACGGTGGAGCGGGTCATACAGATTGTCCAGGAGTGGCAAGAGACCGTCATCACGCTAGACGAGTGTCTGCTCAAGGATGCTCACAAGGAGTTTGAGATGCTCACGCAGGTCGGCTTCGGCATAGATCTCGATGGCGATCACAACCGTCGCATCGACTTCGAGCAGGTGCGTGGCAGCTATGAGGACAACGCCTTCGTTTCAGAGGTACACGACCACATACGTCGCAAGAAGCTCCTCGGCGAGACGATCCTCGCACAGATTGACGCCCTCCCCGAGTGATCCTGCAGACCATTACATAGGTACCCATCGAAGAAATTCAGAAATAGCCACGTAGAAAATCAGAAATCCTCACGTGGCTATTTTTTATTCTCCACGTAGGCGCAAAACATTTCCTCCGAAGTTTCATTCCATTCCTCCGAAGTTTCATTTCGTCTCTACGTAGGCATTTTTGATTTGCCACGTGAAGATTTGAAAACTTACACGTGGGGATCGACCTCTCTTCCCAGCACTTCAAAATAGATATCGGTCGTGGTCGGAGGCTGACGACTAGTTGAGCTTTGTGCATTCCCCCTCAGACAGCAAGATAATTAGTACCTTTGCAGGAGAGCCGAGCTGACACGACAGCGAGGCGTCGTTACGTTGTATACTTATCCCTATAATATATGTCGCTACAGTGCGGTATCGTAGGACTACCCAACGTAGGTAAGTCCACTTTGTTTAACTGCTTGTCGAACGCCAAGGCGCAGTCGGCTAACTTCCCCTTCTGCACGATTGAGCCCAACGTTGGGGTCATCACCGTGCCAGATGAGCGTCTCAATAAGTTGGTCGAGATGGAGCATCCTAAGCGGACGGTGCCTGCCACGGTAGAGATTGTCGACATAGCGGGACTGGTCAAGGGTGCTAGCCAGGGGGAGGGACTAGGGAATAAGTTCCTCTCTAACATCCGCGAGACCGATGCGATCATACACTTGCTGCGCTGCTTCGACGATGACAACATCACGCACGTCGATGGCTCCGTAGATCCGGTGCGGGACAAGGAGATCATAGACACGGAGCTGCAGCTCAAGGATCTAGAGACGGTGCAGACGCAGCTCAAGAAGTCCGAGCGACAGGCTCAGACGGGTGGCGACAAGCAGGCGAAGATCCGTGTAGCGCTCCTCAAGCGTATCGAGGAGGCACTGCTACAAGGGCTTAACGCTCGCTCGGTGACGCCGGAAAATAAAGACGAAGAGCAGGCGCTGCGAGACCTTTTCCTCCTGACGGCTAAGCCTGTTCTCTACGTCTGCAATGTCGACGAGGCGAGTGCTGCCACGGGCAATGCCTATGTAGAGGCTGTTCGTCAGGCTATCGCTCATGAGGATGCGGAGCTGCTGGTCGTATCGGCGCATATCGAGAGCGAGATAGCAGAGCTGGAGGAGTATGAGGAGCGTCAGCTCTTCCTACAGGAGCTGGGGCTAGAGGAGACGGGCGTCAACCGTTTGATCCGTGCCGCTTACAAGTTGCTCAACCTCGAGACCTTCTTTACGGCGGGCGCTGATGAGTGCCGTGCGTGGACTTTTGTCAAAGGGAGCAAGGCTCCTCAATGTGCGGGTATCATACATACCGACTTCGAGCGTGGCTTCATACGTGCCGAGGTGATTAAGTATGAGGACTACGTACACTACGGCTCCGAGACGGCTGTCAAGGAGGCTGGTCGTATGGCGGTCGAGGGTAAGGACTACATCGTGCAGGACGGAGACATTATGCACTTCCGCTTCAACGTATAGCCTCTCTAGTACAAAGTATTAACACCGAAATAGAATCAACCTATGCCGGACAAAATAATTATCGCAGACTTTGGGTCGCAGACCACACAGCTCATAGGTCGTCGTCTGAGAGACCTCAACACTTACTGCGAGATAGTCCCCTACAACAAGATCCCCACAGACCTGACGGGCGTCCGTGGCATCATCCTCTCGGGGAGTCCTTACTCGGTCTATGCTGAGGAGGCTTTTACCGCAGACATAGCAGCTATCCGTGGACGGTTACCGATACTAGGCATCTGCTACGGAGCGCAGTTGATGGTGCATCAGAGCGGAGGTGCCGTGGAGAACTCCAACACCCGTGAGTACGGAGCCTCTACGCTACAACTGGTGGACAAAGGCGATCCGCTGCTCGCAGGGCTCTCGCCACAGCACACGGTCTGGATGTCACACGGGGACACGATCACCCGTCTTCCTGGGGGCTTTAAGGTGATCGCCTCGACTCCCTCGGTGCAGTATGCCGCTTATAGGATAGAGGGTGAGGAGACGTGGGGTGTACAGTTTCACCCAGAGATACATCATAGTGAGGAGGGTACGAAGCTCCTCGACAACTTTGTCACGCTCTGTGGCATCAAGGGCGAGTGGTCGTCCGAGTCTTTCATCGAGAGCAGCATAGCCTCGATTCGAGCACAGGTAGGTGACGAGCAGGTCATTATGGCGCTCAGTGGAGGCGTGGACAGTTCGGTCGCAGCGGTTCTCCTACATCGTGCTATCGGCGATCAGCTCACCTGTATCTTCGTGGATCATGGGCTGATGCGACTAGGCGAGGCGGAGCAGATCTTGGCAGACTACAAGGCACTCGGGCTGGGCTGTATCAAAGTCGATGCGAGTGCTAAGTTCCTCGGCGACCTAGCAGGCGTTCGTGATCCCGAGGCTAAGCGTAAAGTGATTGGCAGGGACTTCATCGAGGTCTTTGAGGCTGAGGCAAAGAAGCTTCCGCAGGCTCGTTGGCTGGGGCAGGGAACTATTTATCCCGACATCATCGAGTCTATCAACATCACGGGCAAGGTGATCAAGAGCCATCACAACGTGGGTGGACTGCCTGAGCGTATGCACCTGAAGCTGGTGGAGCCACTGAAGCATCTCTTTAAGGATGAGGTGCGTCGTGTCGGCTTGGCGCTATCTATGCCACGACATATGATCTTTCGCCACCCCTTCCCAGGTCCTGGTCTAGGCATTCGCGTGCTGGGCGAGGTGACTCCTGAGAAGGTGGCTATCCTCCAGCAGGCGGACAAGATATACACCGATATGCTCCGCAAGTACAACCTCTACGATGAGGTGTGGCAGGCGGGAGCTATCCTGCTACCGGTGCAGAGTGTCGGCGTCATGGGTGACGAGCGTACCTATGAGTACACGGTGGCACTGCGTGCCGTGACGAGCGTCGATGCGATGAGCGCTGACTGGGCTCGGTTGCCGTATGACTTCCTCGCAGAGGTCTCTAACGAAATCATAAACAAGGTGCGTGGCGTCAATCGTGTCTGCTACGATGTATCGTCAAAGCCACCCGCAACGATTGAGTGGGAGTAACCTTTCGCTCAGTCTATCTACTTAATATCTAAATCAATATGTCCACTTATCAAGCTACGGATAGTCGCAAGGTGACCACCCGACGACTACTCGAGATGAAAGAGCGTGGGGAGAAGATCTCTATGCTCACTGCTTACGACTACTCAGCAGCACAGATCATCGATGCTGCGGGTATGGATGTGATCCTCGTAGGCGACTCTGCCAGTAATGTGATGGCGGGTAATGTGACTACACTGCCTATCACGCTCGACCAGATGATATACCACGGTAAGAGCGTGATGAAAGCGGTACAGCGTGCGCTGGTCGTCGTTGACCTCCCCTTCGGCTCTTATCAGGGCAACTCGAAGATCGCCCTAGAGAGTGCGATCAAAGTGATGAAGATCACCCATGCTGATGCGATTAAGATCGAGGGGGGGAGCGAGATCCGTGAGTCGGTAGAGCGTATCCTCTCGGCTGGCATCCCGATTATGGGACACCTCGGGCTGACTCCTCAGTCGATCAATAAGTTTGGCTCTTATGCTGTCCGTGCTAAGGAGCAGGCAGAGGCTGACAAGCTGCTGGCTGATGCACATCTGCTGGAGGAGCTAGGCTGCTTTGCGCTCGTACTGGAGAAGATCCCAGCACCACTAGCGACTAAGGTCGCCTCTGAGCTGACGATCCCCGTCATCGGCATCGGAGCTGGCGGTGGGGTAGATGGTCAGGTCCTCGTGATGCACGATATGCTCGGCATCACGCAAGGCTTTAGTCCTCGCTTCTTGCGTCGCTACGCTGACATGGGCTCTATAATGACCGAGGCGGTACAGCACTACATAGCCGACGTCAAGAGCCAAGACTTCCCCAACGAGGAGGAGTCTTACTAGTCCACCACAGGCTACACGCGTATATAGCGAAGGCACCACCAACCACTAGGGCTGGCAGTGCCTTCGCTTGATTCTGAAAACATCTCGTATAGTCCCTCGTTGGGGTGCAAACCGTTGGGACGAACGGCTCTTGCGACTTTATGTAGGGATTACTCGTTTTCCCTAATCTCTAGTGTGGATCTACTTATCAGCATAGTGTCCGATCATAGAGATGAGGATGACTAGGACTTCATCGTTGTCTATGCTGTAGATGAGTCTGTTTTTCTTGTCGATACGTCGAGACCAGATTTCTTTGTCTTTATAATGTTTTAGCTGCTCTGGCTTGCCTGTTCCCACCCTAGGGTCCTGCTCTATCTCTGTTAGGAGCTTGATGACTTTTCTTACGGAGGCTTGGCTCCAGTTCTTAGTGATGAAGTCGTAGTCGCTCTCAGCTCTTTGTGAGAAAAGGATTTGAAACATAGGATTACTCAGTCATCCCAGCTTTAGCTTTTAGCTCTTTGATAGAGTAGCTCTTGGTACGTCCCTCTTTGTAGTCTGCTAGAGCCTCATCGATCATTGCATCTAGCTCTTGATCGTTGTAGACTCTATCGCTTTCGGATAGGGGTACGATGCGAAATGATCCATAATCACGTGTATAGAGGATTATGTCTCGCCCATCTAAAGCTTGCTTTAGATATTTGCTTTGGCTCTCTCTGAAGTCTCTTGCCGATATTGTAATCATAGTGTCTGTGGTGTGTCTTTTACGGATACCAACTTGGTATCCACTGCAAATGTACAGACAATTTATAATAGACGCAAGAGGTTGTTAGAGTTTAGCCCAAGTTTCACGTGAGGGAACGTGTAACGGTTGATGGTTGCGGGCGGTAGCGTTTGAGTTATGGACTTTGTGTCCTACAGATTTGAGTTAGTTAATGTATTGCGCTTCTTTGTGCCTTGCTGAAACATTTACAAGCTACAGACAGACATTGAATACACTAGAGTGCGTGGCTCTATAGCTCGCTATATTACCTTTGCATCGTCTATCTACGTTAGGAGGCTACAAAGTAACGATAAGCATTTCGACCCAAAGTACCCTACAAATCGGAGTCAGCTCTGAGTCCCGAAGAACTCTATCTGACACTCAGCGAGTTACCAATCTAGCTTTATCAAAGATCGGAGCAAAACGCCCCGAAACTCGTTTTGCCGTGAAACTTGGGTTAGCGGGCGGTAGCAAAACAAGCTCCCTAGACTTCGGACAATGCGACTGACGATGTATCACTTCGCTTCTCGTTGTGCTTATGCAGCCCGAAATGAGTACTTTTGTGGAGCACTCTTTCGCTCACCCAGCGAAAGGGTCGCCTAGTCCACATTCTTATGTCAGCAAAGCAAATCTCCATACTGATCCCCACACGAAACTACGACTGCCGTCCACTCGTAGAGGCTCTGCATCGTCAGCTACAGCTGGGGCATATAGATGGCGAGATTATCCTCGGGGACGACTCCTCTGACCCTCACTACGCTCAGCTCTACGATACCCTCCAGCAGAAGGAACTCATACGGCTCGTCCGCCCCACGACGAATCTCGGCGCGGGACGTATGCGCAACCATCTAGCGCAGCAAGCCGAGGGCGATCAGCTGCTCATCATTGACTCTGACACGATGCCAGCCTCCGACCGCTTCGTCGTAGACTATCTGCAAGCAGCGCATAGCGATAGGGTAGTGGTAGGGGGCTTTAGCTATCCTACCGAGCGTCCCTCTAGAGACAGACTATTGCGCTATAAGTATGGACACAAGGTCGAGACACGTAGCCTTGCCGAGCGCCAGCAAGCACCAGCAGATGCTTTCGTTAGTATGAGCTTTATGATTCCTCGTCAGATCTTTCTAGAGGAGGGTTTCCCCACGGAGATGGGTATGGGCTACGAAGACGCTTACTTCGGCTATCGTCTAGCCGAGCGGGGTGTCGTCATCACGCATATCGACAACCCCGTCATCCATGCGCTCAAGGAGACCAGCGACCAATTCCTCGACACCACCGAGCGCTATGTGGAGAACCTCTACCGACACCGTGCCTTACTTGCGCCCTATCCCATACGTCTCCTCCAGCTCTACCTACGGCTGGAGCGCGCTAGGCTCGTCCCGCTCCTCGGTGCTTTAGCTCCGCAGCTCAAGCCTTTGCTACGTAGACAACTCACCTCGAGCCACCCCTCGCTACGTCTCTTTGCTCTCTACAAGCTTCTCCATCTCTGCACCCTTCGAGATTGATCCTTTGCCCTATATTAAGAGTCTCAGTCAAGCTCTCGGAACAATCTGATTAGAAAAAGTCCGTGTCGAGCAGTCTGACTGTTTGAAAAGCGTACCTTTCGAGAGCGCTATACCCGACTTGTGGCGTTAAAGCTCGGAGCAAGTATAGGATAATTGGGATAATATGTCTATATTAGCGGTCGATAACAATAAAGACCTGCCCTATCTAGAACTATTAACTCTTATCATAAAGGTATGAAACGAATACTACTTACTCTCCTGCTCATCGGCTTGCTACCTCTGAACCAATTTGCACAGACTCCCACTGAGGAGCCACAGCAGTACATTATGAAGGTTCATCTCAAAGGTGAACAGCCCATTCTTGTCCCCGTCGACAAGATCGATAGTGTACAGTTCATCGTCAGCGAACCAGTTCGTGAGTTTACGTTATCTCCTGAACAAGTCGAGTTACAAGTCGGTGACACTAAGCAACTGACAGTTGTAGTGACTCCAGCCGATGCGAACTACTCCGTCTCTTACGAAAGTAATGATGCCACAGTCGCCACGGTCACCGCAGAAGGCTTGGTGCAAGCATTAGCTGCAGGTACAGCAACCATCACAGCGACCATCGGTAAGCTCCAAAAGCAATGCTCCGTCACCGTACTCGCCCCAGCACAGCCCACTCGTCCGAAGCTCGCAATCGAGTACTTAGCTCCTTACGACATTAACCCCGAGGGAACAGGCTTTGCTACCTCGCACAGTAATGACGCTTCAGGATTGTTTGCTCTATGGCGTGTAGAGACGATTATGGAGCAAGACTTTCTCAAGGATTATCATATGGGCAAGCCAACAGAGTGGCTTGGAATCTTCCCCGCCTA
>QWCY01001575.1_pt1 | contig 32747 bp, 31 predicted proteins | sample 1972631 | NCBI WGS metagenome assembly QWCY01 (sample SAMN09866696, study PRJNA288562) | Human gut metagenome isolate pre1_stool, whole genome shotgun sequencing... | isolation source: gut | host: Homo sapiens | place: USA: California
AACGAAGATCGACCCCGGCACGTACGAGCTGAGCACGAACTACGATTACCGCGCCCTCGTCAAGAAAATGCAGGTCGGCTCCGGCGCCATGGTCACGACCAAGGTCACCATCCCCGAGGGCTATACGATGGAGCAGATCTTCCACAAGCTCGAGGATGAAAACGTCTGCTCGTATGACGACCTCATGGACGCGGCGGCCAATTATTCCTACAACTACTCGTTCATCGACCAGAGCATGCAGGGCGACGCCAAGCGCCTCGAGGGCTTCCTGTTCCCGGATACGTATGAGTTCTATCAGGGCATGCAGGCATCGAGCGCCATCAACAAATTCCTCGAAAACTTCCACGACCGCATCACGGCCGAGATGCTCGAAAAGGCGGACGAGCGCGGCATGACCATGCAGGAGGTCGTCACGGTTGCATCCATGATCGAGAAGGAAGCGGCCAACGACGATGAGCGCGCCATGATCGCCGCCGTCATCTACAACCGCATCGAAGCGGGCATGCCGCTGCAGATCGACTCGACGATCATGTACGTCCTGCCGGAGCACAAGGATGTGCTCACCGTGGAGGACACGAAGATCGACAGCCCGTACAACACCTATCAGAACAAGGGCCTGCCGCCCACGCCGATCGCCAACCCCGGTCTTGCGTCCCTCAAGGCGACGCTCTCGCCGGCGAGCACGCAGGCGCTGTACTACGCGCTCGACGCCGAGTCCGGCACGCACAAGTTCTTCACGAGCTATGGCGAGTTCCAGGCGTTCGTGGCCAAACAGAGTTATTCACAATAAGCGGGGATTCGACATGAACAAACCGGAATTGTTATGCCCTGCCGGAGATCTGGAGCGCCTGCAAATGGCGCTCCATTTCGGTGCAGACGCAGTGTATCTGGCCGGGGCGCAGTTCGGCATGCGCGCCGGAGCCGAAAATTTCACACCGGACGGCATCCGCGCGGCCGTGCAGCTTGCGCACGCGCAGGGCTCCGCCGTACACGTGACGTGCAATACGCTGCCGCGTGACGATGAAATGGCGCAGCTGCCGGCGTATCTGGAGCTGCTCGATGATGCGGGGGTGGATGCGATCATCGCGGCCGATCTCGGCGTCATCACGCTCGCCAAGCGCTATGCGCCGCACGTCGCACTGCACGTCAGCACGCAGTTTGGCGTGGTCAATTCGGCGGCTGCTGCGGCGCTGCATGATCTCGGCGCGCAGCGGGTCGTGCTCGCACGCGAGCTGTCACTTGCCGAGATCGCCGCCATCCGCGCCCACACGCCGCCCGAGCTGGAGCTCGAGGCGTTCGTGCACGGGGCGATGTGCGTGTCGTTTTCCGGCCGCTGCCTGCTGTCGAACTACCTCACCGGGCGCGATGCCAACCGCGGCCGCTGCGCCCAGCCCTGCCGTTGGAAGTACGGACTCACGGAGTCCAAGCACCCCGGCCAGGTGTTTGACATCACGGAGGACGAACGCGGGACGTACATCTTTAACTCCCGCGATATGTGCATGATCGACCACTTGCCGGAGCTGCTGGCGGCCGGCATCACGAGCCTGAAGATCGAGGGGCGTACCAAGAGCGCTTACTACGTCGGCGCGGTCACGAACGCCTACCGCCACGCGCTCGATGATGCCATTGCCGGCCGGCCCCTCGACCCGGTCTGGCAGCGCGAGGTGCTGCAGATCAGCCACCGGCCGTACAGCACCGGGTTCTACTTTGGTCAGCCGGGGCAGTATACGGCAAACTCTGCCTACTTTGCCGGGGCGGAGGTCTGCGCCGTCGTGGAGGGCACCGCGGCCGCTGGGCGCGCCGTGCTGACGCAGCGCAACAAGTTCGCCGTTGGCGACACGCTCGAGCTCGTTACGAACACCGCCCCGCCCGTGACCTTCACGGCGCAGGACCTGCGCGACGCAGACGGGCTCCCGCTCGAGAGTGTGCCGCACCCGATGCAGCGCTTTACCATGCCGCTGCCGTGCAAAGTCGCACCGCTGTCGCTCGTGCGGCGGAAATTACCTGCTGAAACGGTTGACATTCGGCTCGAATGTGGTAAAATAGAAAAATCCAGAACATAACGCTTGGATGGAGAAAAGCTGTGCAGAACCCGGTCAGCAGAGAGAAGGGGACGGTGGAAGCCCTTCGGCCGGCAGCATGGCAGCCGCTCCGGAGCGGCCCGGGACGACCGGGACGTCTGTCCGCGTTAAGGACGACTTGAGACGCCGCGTGAGCGGCAATCAGGGTGGTACCGTGAATGCTCGAATGCCTTCGCCCCTGTATATGGGGCGGAGGCATCTTTTTTTGAAAGGAGACGTGTTATGGACTGTCTGCGTTGTCACGGCGAGATGGAGCATCTGGGGCAGGAATCCCTGCAGCTCGGGCAATACGGCTTTTTTACCGGCCACCTGTCCAACCTCTTTTCCGGTGCGCTGGAGGTCGATATTTATGCCTGCAGGCACTGCGGCAAGCTGGAGTTTTACCGCGCGGACGCACCCAGCCTTTCCGAGCGGCTGCAAAAAGAGTGAAGCAAGAGAATTTGAATTGGAGGATAGATGATTATGAAACCATATGGTCTGAATGAACTGCGCGAGATGTTCCTGCGCTTTTTCGAGACGAAGGGGCACCTGCGTCTGCCGAGCTTCTCGCTCATCCCGCAGGATGATGCGAGCCTGCTGCTCATCAACTCCGGCATGGCGCCGATGAAGCCCTATTTCAAGGGCGACAAGGAGCCGCCGCGCCACCGCGTCTGCACCTGCCAGAAGTGCATCCGCACCGGCGATATCGAAAACATCGGCAAGACTGCGCGCCACGGCACGTATTTTGAGATGCTCGGCAACTTCTCCTTCGGCGACTACTTCAAGCATGAAGCCATCGCCTGGTCGTGGGAGTTTCTGACGAGCCCGGACTGGGTCGGCCTCGACCCCGAGCGGCTGTACCCGTCCGTGTATGAAAAGGACGACGAGGCATTTAATATCTGGCGCGACGAGATTGGCATCCCCGAGAGCCGCATCACCCGCCTCGGCAAGGACGATAACTTCTGGGAGCACGGCTCCGGCCCGTGCGGCCCCTGCTCGGAGATCTATTTTGACCGCGGCGCGGAATACGGCTGCGGCAAGCCGGACTGCGCGCCCGGCTGCGACTGCGACCGCTATATGGAGGTCTGGAACAACGTCTTTTCCCAGTTTGACAACGACGGCAACGGCAACTACTCCGACCTCATTCAGAAGAACATCGACACCGGCATGGGCCTTGAGCGCCTGGCCGTTGTCTGCCAGGGTGTGGACTCGCTCTTCGACGTCGACACCGTTATGAACATCACCCACAAGGTCAGCGAGATCACCGGCGCGCACTATGGCGACAGCCACAAGACGGACGTGTCCCTGCGCGTCATCACCGACCATATCCGCGCCTCTGTCATGATGATCTCGGACGGCATCCTGCCGTCGAACGAGGGCCGCGGCTACGTGCTGCGCCGTCTGCTGCGCCGCGCGGCGCGCCACGGCAAACTCCTCGGCGTCAACGAGCCGTTCCTGTATCAGGTCGTGGACATGGTCGTGCACGAAAACGAGTGCCAGTACCCCGAGCTGCGCGAAAAGCAGGCATATATCACCCGCGTCATCCGCAACGAGGAGGAGAACTTCGCCAAGACCATCGACGCCGGCATGCACATCTTCTCCGACCTGCTCGCCGAGCATCAGGCCAAGGGCGAGCGCGTGTTCTCCGGCGCGGATGCGTTCAAGCTCTATGATACCTACGGTTTCCCGATCGACCTGACCCGCGAGATGGTGCAGGAGCAGGACATGACCGTGGATGAGGACGCGTTCCAGGACCTCATGGAGCAGCAGCGCGTGCGCGCGAGAAAGGCGCGCGAGGCGCTCGGCGACCTGGCGTGGGCCGGCGTGGACCTCGGCCTCGACCCGACGCCGACGCAGTTCACCGGCTACGACCACACGGCCGATCAGGGCACGATCCTGGCCATCGTCTGCGAGGGGGAGGTCTGCTCGGAGATCGACGAGGGCAAGCAGGGCGTGCTCGTGCTTGACTGCACGCCGTTCTATGCCGAGATGGGCGGCCAGGTGGCCGACCACGGCGTCATTGAGACGGACGGCGCGCTCTTCCAGGTGACGGACGTCCAGAAGGACAAGGCCGGCAAGTTCCTGCACTACGGCGTGATGCACTCCGGCCACCTGCAGGTCGAACAGACCGTCACGGCGCGCATCGACACCGACCGCCGCAAGGCGATCATGCGTGCGCACTCGGCCACGCACCTGCTGCAGGCCGCGCTGCGCGAGGTGCTGGGCGACCACGTGCATCAGGCGGGCTCGCTCGTGGAGCCGGACCGCCTGCGCTTTGACCTGACGCATTTCTCGGCCATCACGCCCGAGGAGCTGGAGCGGGTCAATGAGATCGTCGGCGACTGGATCCTCGACGGTATGGACGTCACGGTGTCCGAAATGTCCATGGCGCAGGCCAAGGCCAGCGGCGCGACGGCGCTCTTCAGCGAGAAGTACGGCGATGTCGTGCGCGTGGTGGACATGGGCGGCAAGTCCATCGAGCTCTGCGGCGGCACGCATGTGGATAACACCGCCAAGATCGGCCCGTTCCGCATCACGGGCGAGAGCTCGGTCGCGTCCGGTGTGCGCCGCGTGGAGGCAATCACCGGCAAGGCCTATCTGCGCGAGATGGAGGCCGTTAACCGCCGCATGTACGCGGCGGCCGAGGTGTTGCACGCCAAGCCCGCCGACCTCATTGCGAAGGCGAAGGGCTTCACGGCGGAGCTCAAGGAGGCGCGCCAGAGCGTCGAGCGCATGAAAGAGAAGATCCTGCACAGCGACGTCGAGCGCTTCCTCTATGCCTCGAAGAACATCGGCGGCATCAAGGTCATCACGACGACGCGCACCGACCTCGATGCCGGTGACCTGCGCAAGCTCGGCGACTTCCTGCGCGATAAGGATCCGGACACGGTCGCGGTGCTCGCGACGGCGACGGGGAGCAAGGTCACGTTCGTGGCCGTCTGCGGCAAGAACGCCGTGGCCAAGGGCATCCGCGCGGGCGATCTTGTGCGCGCCGTGTCGGCGGTCACCGGCGGCAAGGGCGGCGGCAAGCCGGACTCCGCCATGGGCGGCGGCAGCGAGGTGCTGAAGATCGACGACGCGCTGGCTATCGTGGACGATTTCGTGGCGGAAAAGCTGGGACTGTAAGGAGGTTTCCATGATGAAAGATTGCCTGTTTTGTAAGATCGCGGCAGGGGAGATCCCTTCCACCTGCCTGTACAACGATGACGAAGTTTATGCCTTTCGCGACATCAATCCTCAGATGCCGGTGCATTTTCTCGTGATCCCGAAGCAGCACATTGACTCGGTCGCGGCCATCACGGCGGAAAACTCCGCTGTGGTCGCCAAGTGCTTTGAGGTCATCGCGAAGCTTGCCGCGCAGGAGGGCCTGACCGGCGGCTACCGTGTCATTTCCAACTGCGGCGACGATGCCGGCCAGACCGTGCATCACCTGCACTTCCACGTCCTCGGCGGCGCGCCGATGGGTGAGAAGCTGCTGTAAAGCAACAAAATTCGGCGGCGGGCCTTGTTCCCGCCGCCGTTTTTGTTTATAATGTCTCCAGAGAAAGAGGGGGAGACGGCGTGCGAAAGCTGGCATACTGCGCAGGCGGATTTTCGGCTGCGATTTTTCTGGCGCACTTTCTGCTGTCGGTGCGCTGGGTGCTGCCCGGTGCGCTTGCGGCGGTCGTGCTCGCGCTCGTGACGCTGCTGCTCCCGGGGCAGACGCGGCGCCGGGTCATGGTCGCGCTGCTGTCGGCGGCCATCGGCTTCGGGTGGTATGCTGCTGCCACGGCCATGCGCCTGACGCCTGCGCAGACCGTCTCTGCTGATGTGCAGACGGTCACGGCGCGCGTGACGGAGTATCCCGCTGCCTATGAGCATAGCTGCGGTCTGACCGTTTTGCTCACAAGCCCGGACGTGCCAAACTGCAAGGCACGGCTCTATGCCGCCGACGCGGGCGCGGCCGATCTGCGCCCCGGCGATGAGATCACGGCGGACGTGAAGCTCCGCCCGTCCACGCTGCGCTATGGGGAGGAGACGGACTCCTACATTTCCAAGGGCATTTACCTCATCGGCAGCGTACAGGACAAAACACTCGCGCGCACCGGCGTGTGGAGCCGCAGCTGGCTCTACTGGCCGAAAATCGTCGCCCAGTCGCTCAAGGCGAGCGCGCAGGCCGCCTTCCCGGCAGATGTGCTGCCGTTTGCGCAGGCGCTCATGCTCGGCGACAAATCCGCGCTCTACGCGCAGTATCTCGATATTCCGCTCAGTACGACCGGCATCATGCACACGGTCGCAGTCTCCGGATTGCATCTGGCGTTTCTGCTGGGCTTTTTGCGCCTGTTCACCGGCAACCGGCGCACGACGGCCATCATCGGCCTGCCGCTGATGGTCGTGTTCGTCGTTATGGCCGGGTGCAGCCCATCGGTGCTGCGCGCGGCATTCATGACGGCGCTGGTGCTCTTTGCGCCGCTGCTCGGGCGGGAGAACGACCCGCCGACGTCGCTGCTGACCGCGCTGGCCATATTGCTCGCGGCCAATCCGTTTGCCGCGGCGAGCATCAGCCTGCAGCTGTCATTTGCGTCCATGGCAGGCCTGTTTTGCGCTTCCGGTGCGCTGCACCGTGCGCTCGATGCGCGCCTGCTGCCCGCCGGCGTGAAGCTCTCGCGGCCGCGGCGGAACGTCCGTGCCTTTTTCAGCGCCACAACGGCGAGCTCCGTCGGCGCCATGGTGTTCACCGTGCCGCTCACGGCGCTGCATTTCGGCAACATTTCGCTTATCGCGCCGGTCACGAACCTGCTCATTTTGTGGCTGCTGCCGGTCGCGTTTATCGGCTGCTATCTGGCGGCACTGCTCGGTCTTGTCTGGGCGTGGGGCGGTACGGTGCTTGCATGGGTGACGGCGTGGCCGCTGCGCTATATCCTCGCGGTGGCAAAAGTGCTCTCCAAACTCCCGGGTGCGGTGCTGTTCACCGGCAACCGCATGGTCGTCTGGTGGCTCGTGCTGGTGTATGTTATGTTCGGTGCCGCGTGGCTGATCTCCCGCCGGCGCAAGGCACGCTACTGGATCCCGGCGGCGTGCAGCGTGCTGGCGCTGTGCGCGGTGCTGACCGTCAACGCCGTGCAGCTGCAGCGCACGTCGACCGTGACGGCGCTCGATGTCAGTCAGGGACAGAGCATCGTGTTTTCCAGCGGGCGGGCCTGCGCCGTGGTGGACTGCGGCGGCCGCTCTACCGTGGAGGACCCGGGCGATCTCGCGGCGCGCAAGCTGCTCGCGCAGGGGCACCGGAGTCTCGACCTGCTCGTGCTCACGCATCCGCATGACGATCATGTCAACGGCGTGCTGCGCCTGATGCATTGGCTCCCGGTGCGCACACTCGTCATCCCGGCCGCGGCAGACACGACGAAGGCCCCACTGAGCGACATTCTCGCACTCGCGGCGGAAAACCATACGACCGTCGTGCGTGTGGATGCCGAGCGGACGGTCACGGCCGGCAGCATCTCCGTGCACCTGTATCCGGAGCCCTGTGCCGGACAGGAGGACGGCAGCATGATCGTGCTGACCTCCATCGGCGATTATGACACGCTTGTGCCCGGCGACGTGGACAGCGTGGCAGAGGTGAAATTCCTCAGTGACTGCGCCTATCCCAGCGTTGAACTGCTGCTCGTCGGCCACCACGGCTCAAAGAAATCCACCAGCGATGCATGGCTCGACGCCATCGCGCCGGACGATGCGATCATCTCCGTCGGCTACAACAACTACGGCCATCCGACGAGTGACACGCTCGAGCGCCTGCAGGCGCACCACATACCGATCTACCGCACCGACCAGATGGGCGACATCACGGTGCATCTCTCGTGAGGAAACGCTATGGCAAAAGCAAAAGGAAAAAAGAAAACGGAAGTGCTCGACTACAGCGCGCAGGTGCGCAGCCTGCGCGAGCAGGGGCCGGGGCGGCTGTACCTGCTCTGGGGCCGGGAGGACTATCTGCGTGAGCAGTACCTGCTGGAGCTGAAAAAGCTCTGCTTGCCCGGCGGAGAGGACGACTTCAGCTACCACCGGTTTGACGGGGCCGAGCTCGATTTTCAGGCGCTGGCGGACGCGGTGGATGCGGTGCCGTTTCTGACCGAACGCACGCTCATCGAGGTGCGCGGCTTCGACACGAACAAGTGCCGTGAGGAAGAGGCACAGGCGCTCGTCCAGGTCATCGGTGATCTGCCGGATTACTGCACGCTGGTGTTCATTATGGATACGGACTTTGAACCGGACGGCCGCCTGAAGACGACGAAGGCCTTCAAAAAGCAGGGCGAACTGATCCAATTTACCGCTCAGGGGGAGAGCGCGCTCGTGCGCTGGGTCGGCAAGCGCTTTGCCGCGCATAAGAAGCATATTTCGCCCGAGGATGCCCGCCAGCTCATTTTCTTCACCGGCGGCCTTATGAACAGCATGATCCCGGAGATCGACAAGATCGCGGCCTATGTGCAGGGCGACACGGTCACGCGTGCGGACATTCTGGCCGTGGCGCACCGGCTGCCGGAGGCGGTGGCCTACGAGCTGACCGACCGGCTGGCCGATCAGGACTATGACGGCGCCATGCGCATCCTCGCTGACCTCCTCGCAGATAAGGCGAACACGCCGATTTTCCTGCTCGCCGTTATCGGCCAGCAGATGCGCAGGCTGTATGCCGCGCGGCTCGCGCGCCGCGCGGGCCTCGGTACGGGCGACCTGCGCGCGCTGCTCGGTCTGCCGTATGATTTCATCGCGGAAAACCTCCTGCGCTCGGCCCGGAAATTCTCCGGCCGCCAGCTCGAGGAGGCGGTGCGCCTGTGCGCACAGACGGACTTTGCCATGAAAAACACCGGCGCGGACGATGCCGAGCTGCTCAAGGAGCTGCTGCTGCGCATCGCCGTGGGAGGCGCGGCATGATCCGTATCCGCGAGGCCATCATCGTCGAGGGGCGGTATGATAAAAACACGCTCGCGCAGATCGTGGACGCGCCCATTCTGGAGACGTCCGGCTTCGGCATCTTTCATGACGGCCAGCGGCTGGCACTGCTGCGCCGTCTGGCCGAAACGCGCGGCATCATCGTCCTCACGGACAGCGACGGGGCGGGCTTTGTCATCCGCAACTATCTGCGCGGAGCCATCGACCCGGCACAGGTCAAGCACGCGTATATCCCGGACGTGGCCGGCAAGGAGCGGCGCAAGCGCATCGCCTCGAAAGAGGGCAAGCTCGGCGTGGAGGGCATGCGGCCGGAGGTGCTGCTTGAGGCGCTGCGCCGCGCGGGCGCGACCGTCGAGGGCGAGGACGCACCGCCACCGGGTGCGCGCATCACGAAGGCAGACCTTTACGCCGCCGGGCTCACCGGCGGGCCGGACAGCCGGGCCGCCCGGCAGCGGCTGCTCAAGCAGCTCGATCTGCCCGAGCATCTGAGCACGAACGCGCTGCTCGAGGTGCTCAACGCGCTCATGACGCGCGAGACGTTCCAGAATCTGTACAAATAGCTGAAAATTCGCCGTATCTGAGGGAGAAAACGCCAGATACGGCGAAATTTTTCGTGCAAATGTGTCGGGGCTGTGGTATAGTACTGTACGGTATTATGTAAAGTAACCGGAAACCAGATATATGGAGGAACCAACGTATGAAATGCCCGTTTTGCGGCTTTGCCGAGAGCAAGGTCATTGATTCCCGTCCGGCCGAGGAGGGCGCGACCATCCGCCGCCGCCGCGAGTGCCTCGCCTGCCAGAAACGCTTTACGACCTATGAGATCATTGAGACGCTCCCGCTCGTTGTCATCAAGCGCGACGGCAGCCGCCAGAGCTTTGACAAGAGCAAGCTCATCAACGGTATGGTGCGCGCCTGCGACAAGCGCAAGGTGCCGCTGCCGGTGCTTGAGAAAATCGCCGACGAGATCGAGCAGGAGCTGCAGAGCGCGCTCGAGCGCGAGATCACGACCGAGCAGGTCGGCGAAATGGTCATGAAGCGCCTCAAGGACGTGGATGAGGTCGCCTATGTGCGCTTTGCCTCGGTTTATCGCCAGTTCAAGGATATTGATACCTTCATGCAGGAGCTGACGAAGCTGCTCAACGACCGCGGCTAAAACAGGTTGCCGAGCGTGATGCGCTCCCCGTCGGCGAGCCCCTGGATGCGCAGGCGCAGCAGGGCAATGTCCGCCGCGGCGGACGGCGCGCCGCTCTCGAGCGCGCGCAAGGCCTGACGGAAGCCCTCCGTCACGGCGTCTGTGCTCTCGTGCGGCAGCATACAGTGGGCATAGCCCTCGGCTGCGTGCCAGCGTTCGGCCGCCGCGCGCAGCGTCTCGCTCGCGCGCGCCGGGTCCCCGGCGGCGTAGCTTGTCTCCGCTTGTGCTACGGCGTTGTCGAGTCGGGTGCACATCCGGGTCAGATGCCAGAGGTTCCACGCGCACAGGCCGATGAGCACGAGCAGCAGCGCGCCTGCAAACAGTTCCTTTTTCATCCGAGCTCCTTTGCCGCAAAATAGATTTGCCCGGCGTCGTTCATCATCAGCAGATAGACGTCCTCGATGCACTGCGCGCCGCGCTGCTGCACCTGCTTTTGCAGCCAGCGTTCATCGCGCCCCATGCGCCGGAGATTATCGCGCAGGATGCGCCCGTTATTGATGAGGATGGAGAAATAGCCGGTGTCCTCGGTCTGCATGTGCATCTGCTCTGCTGTGACCGGCTGCTGCGCCGGGGCGAGGATGATGTTGAGCTGGCCGTTTGTCTCGAGCACGGCGTATTCCACGCTTGCAATGTCGAGAATGCCCTGATTGCGCAGCTCCTGCGTCAGTTCGTCGAGCGTGAAGCGGTTGCGGTGCATGGCCTGCTGGGCGATGCGGCCACGCTCGATGATGAAGTTCGGCCGGCCGTAGAGCAGCTTGCGCAGGTGAATACTCTTGTACGTCAGGCCGGAGAAGATCAGCTCGCAGCAAAACAGCACCAGCAGCGGAATGAGCCCGTAGCTCAGCGGCAGGGAGGGGTTTTGCAGCGGGATGGATGCGATGTCCGCGATGAGTACGGCCACCACCAGCTCGGACAGTTCGAGTTCGCCGAGCTGCCGCTTGCCCATGAGGCGCATGGCCACGATGAGCGCAAGAAAAATAATCAGCGTCCGGATGAGAATGATCGCCATGAGATTACCACCTTTCCAGGTTGGTTTAGTTTTTCCAGTTCGTGCGGGTTCATACCCATGTAGGAGGTACCCAAAATGAAGTTTACGAAAATGCAGGGCTGCGGCAATGACTATATCTACGTCAATTGCTTCACCGAGACGGTGGCCGATCCGTCGGCCGCGGCCATCCGCCTGTCCGACCGTCACTTCGGCATCGGCGGGGACGGTCTGGTGCTCATCTGCCCGTCGGAGGTCGCGGATTTTTGCATGGAGATGTACAATGCAGACGGTTCCCGCTCGGAGATGTGCGGCAACGCCATCCGCTGCGTGGGCAAATATGTCCATGACCGCGGTCTGACGGACAAGACCGAGCTCACGATCGAGACGCGCGCCGGTATCAAGACGCTCTGGCTGAACGTGGTCGACGGCGCGGTCGAGACCGTGCGCGTGTGCATGGGCAGTCCGGAGTTCCGGCCGGAGAAGATCCCGGTCGCGGCGGCGGGGGAGACCTTCCTCGAGCAGCCGATCGACGTGCTGGGCGAGACGTGGATCGTTTCGTCCGTGAACACCGGCAACCCGCACTGCGTCACTTATGTGGACGATGCCATGGCGCTGGATTTTCCGCGCATCGGCCCCGCGTTTGAAAACCATAAGATGTTCCCCGCGCGGGCAAATATCGAGTTTGTCGAGGTCGTGGACGATCACACGCTGCGCGTGCGCGTGTGGGAGCGCGGCAGCGGCGAGACGCTCGCCTGCGGCACGGGTTCCACGGCGGCGCTGGCTGTCACGGCGCGGCTGGGCAAGTGCGGCGACGAGGCGGACGTGATCCTGCGCGGCGGCACGCTGCACATTGCATGGGACCGGGCGCAGAACCTACTGTATATGACCGGCCCTGCGGCATTTGTATTTGACGGCATGGTCACGCTCTGAGCGCGGCCGCGATGACGGTACAGGAGGTTACAAACCATGAAAACGATCATCGGAACGCAAACAGTTGTGATAAAAGAACTGACGGCGCAGGTCGCGGATGTGCTCGCGCGCAAGCCGGAGGCGAACATCGCCATTTCGGCGGTGGACCTGCCGGTAGAAGTGCTCGATGCGCTCGCTGCCAGCGACATTGCCTTTGACAAGGCGACGCTCTTTCAGGCGTGTGAATACTGCGGCGCAGCCGGCAAGGGCGCGCATGCGGTCGGCGCGGCGTTTTCGCCCCTCACGGCGGCAAAGCCGTTTGCGGCCGTGCACGCCCCGGACCCGGACGCGGACGCCGAACACGCGGCCGACTACGATGCCGCCATTCAGGCGGCCGGCGGGCTCGATCTGGTGATCCTCGGCCTGGGTGAGCGTGGCCACGTCGCGTTCAACGAACCGGGCGCCGGTTTCGGTGAGAAGACGCACATCGCCAAGCTCGCGGAAGTGACGCGCGAGGCCATCGCTGCGGATTTCGGCGCGCTTGCGCAGACGCCGGAGCACGGCATCACGATCGGCATCCACACGATCCTGGGCGCGAAAAAGATCCTGCTCGTCGGCTTTGGCGCGCGCTGCGCGAAGGCAGCTGCCGCCACGCTCACGGGCCGCCCGGAGACGTTTATCCCCGCATCGTTCCTGCAGCTGCACACGGATGTCGAGGTTTATCTTGACGCGGACGCTGCTGCGCAGTTATAATAAAGCGTTGCCCGCGGCGTTTTGCGGGCGATTTTGATCGGAGGGAAGCATCCATGTCCAAATATTTCGGTACTGACGGCTTCCGCGGTGAGGCCAATGTGGGCCTGACGGTGGAGCACGCCTACCGGATCGGCCGGTTTCTCGGCTGGTATTACGGCCGGGAGCACAAGTGCGCGGTCGTGATCGGCAAAGATACCCGCAGATCCAGCTACATGTTTGAAAATGCCCTGTCCGCAGGCTTGACCGCCTCGGGCGCGGACGCCTATCTCATGCACGTGACGACGACGCCGAGCGTGTCCTACATCGTCCGTTCGGACGATTTTGACTGCGGCATCATGATCAGCGCGAGCCACAATCCCTATACGGACAATGGCATCAAGCTGCTCAACAGCGCCGGTGAGAAGATGGAACAGAGCGTCATTGACGAGATCGAGAACTATCTCGACGGCAATCTGGAGATCCCGTTTGCCACGGGCGCGAACATCGGCCGCACGCAGGACTATTCTGCCGGCCGCAACCGCTATATCGGCTATCTCATCAGCCTGTCCACGCACTCGTACAAGGGCATGAAGGTCGGCCTTGACTGCGCCAACGGCAGCACGTGGATGATGGCGAAGAACATCTTCGACGCGCTCGGTGCGGATACGTATGTTATCGGCAATGAACCGGACGGCACGAACATCAACCGCGACTGCGGCTCGACGCACATCGAGAACCTGCAGAAATACGTCCGCCTCAACCGGCTGGACGTGGGCTTTGCCTTTGACGGCGACGCCGATCGCTGCCTGGCCGTGGATGAAAACGGCTCGGTCGTCAACGGCGACAAGATCCTTTATGTCTGCGCGCGCAACATGCAGACAGAGGGCCGCTTCGGCAATTCCAAGGTCGTCACGACGGTCATGTCCAACCTCGGCCTGTACAAGGCGCTCGATGAGGCCGGCATCGGCTATGAAAAGACGGCTGTGGGCGATAAATACGTCGCGGAGAATATGCGCGCCAACGGGTACCTGATCGGCGGCGAACAGTCCGGGCACATTATTTTCGGCAAATATGCCAATACTGGTGACGGACTGCTGACGGCCATCAAGCTCATGCAGGTCATGCTCGACCGCAAAAAGACGCTTTCCGAGCTGGCCGCGCCGGTGCGCGAGTATCCGCAGCAGCTCACGAATGTGGAGGTCGACGACAAGGACGCCACGCTCAATGACCCTGCGGTCGTTGCGGCGGAGCAGACCGTCGCCGAGCGGCTCGGCGACGAGGGACGCATCCTCGTGCGCAAGAGCGGCACGGAGCCGGTGCTGCGCGTCATGGTCGAGGCGGCCACGCACGCGCTGTGTGAGGAAAACGTTGCGTATGTGATCGATGTCATGCAAAAGAGCGGACACCTGATCCGGGTGAGATGATATGATGACGATACAAGACCTGCTCGACCTGAGCAAGACAATCGCGGCCCCGCTGTTTGCGGGCAAGACCTATCCGTGGGAAGTGCTGGCGGACATCGGAGACTTCATTCTTCAGCTCGGTCCGACGCTCCCGGCAGAGGAGTACGAGCAGCGCGGCGAGAACATCTGGATCGCGCGCGATGCCAAGATCTTTGACAGCGCCTATATCGCCGGCCCCTGCATCATTGACCACGGCGCCGAGCTGCGCCAGTGCGCCTTTGTGCGCGGCAATGCGATCGTGGGCAAGAACGCCGTCGTCGGCAACTCCTGCGAACTGAAAAACGTTGTCCTGTTCGATAACGTCCAGACGCCGCATTTCAACTATGTCGGCGACTCCATCCTTGGCTACAAGTCCCACATGGGCGCGGGCTCCATCACGTCGAACGTCAAGAGCGACAAGACGCTTGTCGTCATCAAAAACGGGGCCGAGCACATCGAGACCGGCCGCAAGAAGGTCGGCGCCATCCTCGGCGACTATGTGGAGGTCGGCTGCAACAGCGTCCTGAACCCCGGCACGGTTATCGGCCGGCACTCGAACATTTATCCGGTGTCGTGCGTGCGCGGAGTCATCCCGGCGGACAGCATCCTCAAGTCCTCAGGCGAGGTCGTCCACAAGAAATAAAAGCAAAATCCCATCGGATGGAACCGATGGGATTTTTTCTGCCGCCCGCGGTCTTACAGCAGGCTGCGGTAGTCCTCGTCCGGCGTCACGCAGTCCGGCGGGAAGAACTCGTCGATGGGGAAGTGGATGCGGCTGAACATCGAGCACGGATCGTCCTCGGTCGAGCCCTGGCACGCTTTGTCCGGCATGCAGTAGTCGTACGCCGGGATGAGCAGCTGCGTATCACGCTCGAGCCGGATGATCGAAAACTGCCCCAACGTCACATACAGCTTCTTGCCGCAGCAGGTCAGCGAAAGCTCCTCGCCCATGGCGTCGAGGATCTTCTGCGGGATGGCGCGCGGCTCCTGCTCGGGCTCCACGGAGCTGCCGCAGTCCACCAGTTTCATGTGCAGGGCGATCGGGTCGACGGATTCGACTACGCCGATCGGCAGGCCGTTCTCGCACGGGTCGCAGCAGCAGTCGTCGGAGGCGAACACCTTCGCGCTCGCCTGGCTGCCGAAGAGCATGACGCGCTTGTCGAAGATCGCAAGGCCGCACACCGGCTCGCAGCCGGGGAACGTCTCGCCGCGCACGCGGTAGAAGTACGTCACGTCTACCGTGTAGTAGCCTTTGTTGAAGGTGATCTCCTTGACGTGTACGTCGGCACACAGCAGCTCGGCGCTGCGTGGACGCACGCTCAGGGCGCAGTCCAGCTTTGCCTGCGAGCAGGCCGTGGGATACACCCGCAGGTCCTCGACGCAGTCTTTATCGCGGCAGGAGTCGAAAATCTTGCGCGTATGGATACAAACCGCTTCCCGGACGGCGGCGCTGCCCTCGACCGGTCCCGGTACCACTTTGTCTGCCATTTCATAACCTCCTGGCATCAGATTGAAGCACGCTTCAGTAACAGTGTATGCGTGGCGGTTTTCGATGTGCTTCCTTTTGAAAACCCTTTACACAAAACGCTTTCCGCGTTATAATCATGTATTATCCCATGCGGGAGGTGTGCCATGGAAGGGCTCGGTTTCATCCATGAGAAACTCGACATTAAGATCCTCATTCTCTACATTTTAAATCATTTACCCGCAGCGGTGGACGCCCAGACGTTGTCCGACCTCGTTTTCTGCGACAACGGCATCGGCTATTTTGATTATTCCGACTGCCTCGCGGAATTGGTGGATACGGCGCACATCACGGAAGAGGACGGCAAGTACCGCATCACGGAAAAGGGCAGCCGCAACGTAAATGAAGTTGCCAGCAGCCTGCCGTATTCCGTGCGCATGAAGGCCGACCGCGTCACGGAGCCGATCGCCGAGCAGATGCGCCGCGCTGCCATGATCGTCGCGCGGCATACGAACACGCCGGAGGGCGGGTGCAATGTGCACCTTGCGCTTTCGGACGGGATCGGGCAGATCGTCTCCATGCAGCTCCTGGCAGCCGATGCGGCGCAGGCGCGCACGATGGAGCATTACTTTAAGGCACACGCGGAGGACGTCTATCAGGCGCTCGTGCGTATGCTCACAGAAAGCGAGGAAAACAAAGCATGAACACCTACATTCCCGAGGGCTACAAGAGTCTGCTCGGCGTTTATGACACGCAGAAGGCCATTGGTCTGCTCAAACGTCTGTTTGAGGATCAGCTCGCCGCGAAGCTGAATCTGTTTCGCGTTTCGGCGCCGCTGTTTCTGGAGGAGGCCAGCGGCCTGAACGATAATCTCAACGGCTATGAGCGCCCGGTCTTGTTCGATATTCCGCAGGCCGGCAAGGAGGCGCAGGTCGTCCAGTCGCTCGCCAAGTGGAAGCGCATGGCGCTCTACCGCTATGATTTCTACCCCGGAAAGGGCCTCTATACCGACATGAACGCCATCCGCCGCGACGAGGATGTGCTCGATAATCTGCACTCGGTCTACGTCGATCAGTGGGACTGGGAAAAAATCATTGAGAGCAGCGACCGGAATCTGGACTATCTCAAGTCTACGGTTATGGATATTGTCGCCGCCGTCTGCGACACGCAGCGCACCATGCGCGCGATCTATCCGCAGCTTCAGGTGCTGCCGGAGCTGGAGCGTCAGGTGACGTTTGTCACTGCGCAGGAGCTGGAGGACCGCTATCCGGACCTGACGCCGAAGGAGCGCGAGCATGCCTTCGTGCGCGAGCACCATACGACGTTCATTATCGGCATCGGCGGCGCGCTGCGCTCCGGCAAGCCGCACGACGGCCGCTCGCCGGACTATGACGACTGGACGATGAACGGCGATATCCTGTTCTGGAACGAGCTGCTCGACTGCGCGTTTGAGCTCTCGTCCATGGGCATCCGTGTCGATCCCAAGAGTCTGGACCGACAGCTGACCATTGCCGGCTGTGATGATCGCCGTGAGCGGACTTACCACAAGATGCTGCTGGCGGGTCAGCTGCCGCCGACGATCGGCGGCGGCATTGGCCAGTCGCGCCTGTCCATGCTGCTGCTTGGCAAGGCGCACATCGGCGAGGTGCAGGCGTCCATCTGGGACGACGAGACGACCGCCGCCTGTGAGCAGGCCGGCATCCTGCTGCTGTAAATACGTTTCTATGCAAAGGCCCGGAGCCATCGGCTCCGGGCCTTTTGTCGTGTATTTTTGCGCACTTTGTCGAATTAAGATGTGAAACATAGCCGAATCCCCGCACAAAGATGCCGTGGTGTGTTATACTGCCCCACGCAAAGGAGGGCGGACGATGCAGTCGTTGTTTCAAAAATACAGGCACGCGCTCTGGTTTCTGCTCTTCGGTGCGCTGTCGGCTTTTTATTTCGTGTCGCAGCACCTCGGCCTGCGGTATCATGTTGTGCATTTGCCGCTGGATGACCGGCTTCCGTTTTGGCCGGCCTTCATTGTGTTTTATATCCTGTGGTATTTCTATGTGCCGGGCTGTATGCTCTGGGCGTGCTTTCGGGCCAAAGATGTGTTTTACCGGCAGGTGGCGGCGCTGTTTTCGGGTGCGTTTGTCTGTGCGGCCGTGTTTGTGCTCTATCCGACGTGCGTGGATTTTCGCCCGAGCGCAGCGGGGCCCGGCTTGGCTCGTGCGTTGTGCCGCCTGATCTATGCCAATGATGCGCCGGTCAACGTGTTTCCGAGCCTGCACTGCTATGAGGCGCTGGTCATGCATCTGGCGACGTTTCGCGTGCCGCCGCTGCGCGTACGGAAGCGGCTGCGTCTGGCGTCCGCTGTGCTGACTGCTCTGATTTGCCTGTCCACGCTGCTGGTCAAGCAGCATTCAGTAGCAGACCTGATCTCCGGATGCATGTTGGCTGTGGTGATGTATTTGCTGACGGCCTATCTTTTTGACAAAAGGAGGGGACATCATGATGATACGACCGTTTAATGCCGGTTTCTTTCTGCTGATGGCGGTGATGATTGGCGCAATCGTATTGCTTTGGGCGCTGCTGCGCGGCCGGTCGGAGCAACGGCGTGAGGCTGTACTGATTGCGCTGTGTGTGGTCAATATCATTGGCTTTTTTGTTTACAAGGGGTTTCTGTCCGGCGATGCGCAGTTTCTGCAGGTATCTGGGCTGGACAAATTCAACTGGTTCAACGAGCTGCCGCTGCAGCTCTGCAATATCAACATGTTCCTGATCCCGATCGGTGTTCTGACACGCCGGCGCTCTCTGCTTGGTTTTGCGTTTTTTGTCGCGCCGCTCGGTGCGCTCATGGCGCTTGTGTTTCCGGAGGCGGCATTTTCCGGCTATTCGCTGTGGCTGCCGCGGATGCTGGGATATTATATCACGCACATGCTGATCCTGATCTGCGGGTTCAGCCTGACAACACTGGGCTTTTACCGGCCTCGGCTGAAGGATCTGCCGGGCGTCACAGGGGCGCTTTTGACGACTGCATTTGCGGCATTCCTTGTGGACCTGCTGCTGCGGCACACCGTTTGTCCGCAGGCAAATTATTTCTTCGCGTTCGGGCAGGACATCGACGTCAGTATCCTGAACCTGCTCTGGAAGTGGATACCTGTGCCGTTTTTGTATGAGCTTCCGGCGCTTGCCATTCTCTTTGTCTATATGGGGCTGGTCTGCTTGGTGTTTTCCAAGCTGGATGCGCACCGTGCACGGCGGGCTGCTGCGGGATAAACGAAAAGCCTGACGCAGATTGCGTCAGGCTTTTTCAAGGTCATGGCAAAAAATGCCGCCGCAGATATTCCTCCGCAGCGGCTACTGGAGCGGGATACGGGAATCGAACCCGCCTATCCTGCTTGGGAAGCAGGTGTTCTACCAATGAACTAATCCCACAATTGCAATTATTATAACACGGCCGCACGTCGTTTTCAAGTGAAAAATGCAACACACCTTGACATTCTGCTGCGGGCAACCTATAATAGGCATTCGTGACGTTTGACTTTGTTTGCGGATACTTTTAGGAGTGACGATATGCCGGAAGAAACCCTTCGCGAAAATAAAATGGGCACAATGCCCGAGAACAAGCTGCTGCTGTCAATGGCGGTGCCGATGATGATTTCCATGCTCGTGCAGGCACTGTACAACATCGTGGACAGTATTTTCGTCTCGCGTATCTGCGAGGATGCACTCACGGCGGTGTCGATGGCTTTTCCGTGGCAGAACATCGTTATCTCTATTGCCGTTGGCTTCGGCGTCGGCATTAACGCGCTGCTGTCGCGCGCGTTGGGGCAGAAAAACGCCGAGCGCGTCAATCAGGTCGCGGTCAACGGTCTGCTGCTCGCGGGGCTGAGCTATCTGCTCGTGCTTGTCGCAGGCTTGATCGGCATCCGTGCTTACATGCGCACGCAGACGGATATTGAGACTATCGTCAATTACGGCATCACGTACCTAAACATCTGCATTTTGTGCTCGTTCGGCGTTTTTGTTGAGATCACCTTCGAGCGCTTCCTGCAGGCGACCGGTCGCACGGTCTATTCCATGATCACACAGCTGACCGGCGCGATCACGAACATTATCCTCGATCCGATCCTGATCTTCGGTCTGCTTGGCTTCCCGAAGCTGGGCATCGCCGGCGCCGCCTGGGCGACGGTGATCGGCCAGTGTCTGGGCGCGGTCGTGGCGGTCATCCTCAACCACACCAAGAACCCGGAGGTCCATCTGCGCCTGCGCCACATCCGCCCGAGCGGCAAACTCATGGGTGAGATCACGGCCATCAGCATCCCGTCGATCATCATGAGCTGCATCTCATCGCTGACGTGTTTTGTCATGAATATGATCCTCATTGCGTATTCCTCCACAGCGGTCGCCGTGTTCGGCGTCTATTTCAAGCTCCAGAGCTTTGTGTTCATGCCGGTGTTCGGGCTGAATAACGGTATGGTGCCGATCATTGCCTATAACTATGGCGCGCAGAAGCCGGAGCGTATCCATAAGACGATCCGCCTCGGCATGGTCTACGCCGTCGCGATCATGGTGGTCGGTCTGCTCGTATTCCAGCTCATTCCGAAAGAGCTGCTGCTGATGTTTGACGCCTCGGATGCCATGCTGGAGATCGGCGCGCCTGCACTGCGCATCATGAGTCTGGCGTTCATATTTGCCGGCATCGGCATCGTGTCCGGCTCGGCGTGTCAGGCGTTTGGCTACAGCGTCTACAGCATGCTTATTTCCATCGCGCGCCAGATCGTGGTGCTCATCCCGGCTGCCTACCTGCTGTCTCTGACCGGCGTGCTGCGCAGCATCTGGTTTGCGTTCCCAATCGCGGAGATCTTCTCGCTGATCCTCTCGCTGTTCTTTTTGCGCACCACGCTCAAAAAGACGGGCATGGCACTGCCAAAGGCAAAGTAAATATTGCTTGCATATAGGGCGGCGCCATCCGGCGCCGCCTATTTTCGTCCCGTTCCGCACGGGCATAACCGGGCCTGCATAGGATAATGCGGGCCGAGTGCCCGATTTGAAAAGGAGGAACGACTGTGGACAAATGCAATTTCAAGCAGGGCCCGCTGCCGGAATGTGCGCCGCTGGCGCTGGCGCAGACGCCCATGCAGCAGTCCAGCGAGCCTGCGTATGATAAGCGTATGGCGCTCGCGCGCGGCACACTGTTCCCGGGGTTGGATCTACCGTTTATGAACATGGTCAACAAGCCCGGCGACCTCAGCACGCCGCTGTGCGAGCTGATGGCGATGGACTTTGTCATCCGGGAGCTGAACCTGTATCTGGACACGCACCCGGACGATCGCGAGGCGTTCGAGACGCTGCAAAAGTGCATCCGCCTGAGTGCGGAGGGACGGAAGCGGTATGTGGAGCAATACGGCCCCATTTCGCTGCGGGATCTGGAATGTTCGGATGTCTACGACTGGCTCAACGCGCCGTGGCCGTGGCAGCAGGAAGGAGAGGGGAAGTAAGCGATGTTTGTCTATGAAAAGAAACTGGAATACCCGATCCGCATCAAGAACTCCAACCCCGCGCTGGCAAAGTTCATCTGCTCGCAGTATGGCGGGCCGGACGGCGAGCTGGGCGCGTCCCTGCGCTATCTCAGCCAGCGCTATGCCATGCCGTACCCGGAGCTGTCGGCGATCCTAACGGATATTGGCACGGAGGAACTTGGTCATCTCGAGATGGTCGGAACGATCGTCTACCAGCTTACGCGCAGCATGACGCCGGAGCAGATCAAGCAGTCCGGTTATGATACGTACTTCGTCGATCACACGGCGGGCGTATTTCCGCAGTTTGCGTCCGGCACGCCGTGGACGGCGGCGACGATCGGCGTGACGGGCGATGTGATCGCCGATCTGTCGGAGGACATGTCCGCCGAGCAGAAAGCACGCAAGACGTATGACAACATCCTGCGCCTGTGCGATGATCCGGACGTGACGGATGTGATCCGCTTCCTGCGCGAGCGCGAGGTCGTGCACTACCAGCGCTTTGGCGAAGCGCTGCGATTGGCCACGGAAAAGATGGATCAGAAGAATGTCTATATGACCAACCCGGCGTTTGACCGTTCCTGATTCCAAACGCGCGGCGGAGGCGGCGTATCAGAATGCAGCGCCCGGCAAATTGCCGGGCGCTGCCGTGTATTTGCACGAAAAAAAACAACAGGCACCCGAAGGTGCCTGTTGTAAATTCGTTCAGATCAAATCACTTGATCGCGGTCCAGCGCTCGGTGATCGGGTGCTTGGCGTTGACAATGATGTTCTTGATCAGGCCGCTGCCAATGTCAGACAGGGTGGTGATGTTGATATCCCAGGTGTAGTCATGACCATTGGTGGCTTCCTGCACGGCAGCGTAGTACCAGGTGCCAGCCTTGACGTCGGGCCAGGTCTTCATCTGGTTGGCGACATTGGTAAAGCTGTTGGCGTCCGGACGGCGGCCGATGAGGTTGTTGGTGATCTCAACGGCTTCTGCGCGGGACAGGAGCTTATTCGGGTTGGCGTTGCCGTTTTCATCGCCGGAGAGGATGCCCAGCTTGTAGAGCAGGGTGATGTAGTTGCTGGCCCAGTGACCGTTCAGATCCTTGAAGATGCTGCCGGAGATGGGTCTGCTTCTCTCGATGTTGAACAGCTGTGCAACGATGGTGCAGTACTCGGCGCGGGTGATCGGAGCGGCCGGGTTGAAGTTGCCGTTGTCGTCGCCGACGATGAGGCCGGCCTTGGCGCACAGGCTGATCTGCTCATAGGCCCAGTGGCCCTTCGGAACGTCGGGGAAGGTCTTGCCGCCGGACTTCTTGGCGAGGTTGGCCTTGGTCTGGTCGGTCATGAGGTTGACGATGATCTCGCAGATCTCATCACGACGGATGCTGCGGTTCGGGCCGAAGGTGCCGTCCGGATAGCCGTGCATGTAAGCAAAGTGATCCGTGGTGTTCAGGCCGATCTTGAAAGCGGGCCAAACGGTGATAACGTCCACATCGGGCAGCTTGCCAACGGACCAGTTGGCAGCGATGGTGGACTTGTAGTTGATGCCGGTCGTTGGATCGGTCCAGGTAGCGCTGGTGGAGTAAACATGGAATCTGCTGTCCTTGGTGAAGATAACAGCGCCATAAGTAGCGGACTTGGACTCGATGACGTTGTTGTTCTGGTCATAGATCGCGACCTGAGCGCCCTTCGCGGGACGGCCCAGCGGGGTCTTGACGATGACAACATAGTTCGGGAGATTGTTGAAGAGGTTCTTAATGACATCGCCAACAACGCCCTCAATTTCGGGAGACTGCGTCAGGGTAGCAGCGTCTTCCACTTCTGCGACGTCTTCATCGGCAGCAAAAGCCATGACCGGCAGCAGGCTGACGACCATAACCAGAGCGAGAAGCACGCAGAGCAGTTTGCGGGACTTTTTCATTGTTTCCACTCCTTTGATAAATGTACATAAGCGCCGCGGTGGGGAGATGTCGGGTAGCACATACTACCCCACGTTCACTTATGCGCATAGTATAACACTGCCTGCCCCGAAAAGTCAAGCTATGGAAGCATTGTGCACAAACGCCGTAAACGCAAAGATCTGCAAATTCGCGACCGATAACGGCACCGTTTGCGGCTGCGCCCCCAAACGGCTGCCGCATACCCGTGAATCCTGCGCACGATCGTTGCGTAATGCGTGTATGGTCCAATATCGCATCCGGTGTTCATTAAAAATTTTGTTTGCGCAAAAAGAAAATAAATTTTCCTATTGACATGCTTGGTAAAGCACGATATAATCCTATTAACATATAGAGAAGGTAGGCAATGAAAATGCAAAACCGCATTTCCGGCCGCTTGTGCATCTGCTGGCACTGTTGCGGCGGCTGAGCGCACGCAAGTCCATTACGAGTCAAACATACATATAAATATATTACGATACATAAATGGAGGAACATCTCATGAGCAAGATCTATACATCCGCTGACCAGCTGATCGGTAAAACGCCCCTTCTGGAGCTGACGCATATTGAAAAAGAGCAGCAGCTCGAAGCCCGTATTCTGGCAAAGCTCGAGTACTTCAACCCGGCCGGCTCCGTAAAAGACCGTGTGGCGCTGGCCATGATCCAGGACGCGGAGCAGCGCGGCGTGCTCAAGCCGAACTCCGTCATCATCGAGCCCACCTCCGGCAACACCGGCATCGGTCTGGCGTCCGTCGCCGCGGCCAGAGGCTACCGCATCATCATCGTCATGCCGGAGACCATGAGCGTCGAGCGCCGCCAGATCATGAAGGCCTATGGCGCGGAGCTCGTCCTCACGGACGGCGCACAGGGCATGAAGGGCGCGATCGCGAAGGCCAACGAGCTGGCCGCGCAGATCCCGGACAGCTTTGTCCCCGGCCAGTTCGTCAACCCGGCCAACCCGGCGATCCACCGCGCGACGACCGGCCCGGAGATCTGGCAGGATACGGACGGCAATGTAGACATCTTTGTCGCGGGTGTCGGCACCGGCGGCACCGTGACGGGCGTCGGCGAGTACCTGAAGTCCCAGTGCCCGAAGGTCAAGGTCGTGGCCGTCGAGCCGGCGACCTCTCCGGTCCTGAGCGAGGGCCATGGCGGCCCGCATAAGATCCAGGGCATCGGCGCGGGCTTTGTGCCGGACGTGCTCAATACGAAGGTCTATGACGAGATCATCCCGGTCAGCAACGAGGACGCGTTCGCGACCGGCCGCCTGATCGGTCATAAGGAAGGCGTGCTGGTCGGCATTTCCTCCGGCGCTGCCGTCTGGGCGGCGATCGAGCTGGCCAAGCGCCCGGAGAACAAGGGCAAGACCATCGTCGTGCTCCTGCCGGACACCGGCGACCGCTATCTGTCGACGCCGCTGTTTGCAGACTGAGTGCAGGCAAGCGTTCGTTCTTCTTTCACATGCGACGGGAGACACCGCAGGGTGTCTCCCGTTGTGCGTTCAGCGGCAGCGCATGGCCAGGCCGCAGAACATATCGTCGGCCATCCGCAGCGCCTCGGTCTCGATCTGGTCGAACATGCGGATGTCGGCCGCATAGTCGCTCTGCAGGCGCAGCGTCGCTTCTTTTTCCGTCATTTCCAGATGGCTGAAGAAAAATTCGCGCCATTTTTCTTCGTTCCAGCAGGCGTTGATGCCGGCGAGGAACGCACTGATGGCGTCGGCGTTGGCGTACCAGCGCCGGCGGGCGTCATCGGCTTTGGCGGTCTCGTGGTTTTTCAGGTCGGTCACGAGCTCGCCGCCGATCTCCGGGTGCTCCGTGAGCAGGTCGCCGAACTGTCCGGCCGTGCGCGCGTATTTTTGGCGGTTCTTTTGCGCAGCAAATGCAAAAAGGGATGCAATTTTGCGCCCGATGCGCTATAATGGATGCAATCATTCAGCAAGAGGGATCATTATGCGAATCGTTGTCAAAGTCGGCACTTCCACACTGGCGCACGCCACCGGGCGGCTGAACATTCAGCGCATGGAGCGGTTGTGCAAAGTGCTCAGTGACCTGAAAAATGCAGGTCATGAGATCATCCTTGTCTCGTCCGGTGCCATCGGCATGGGCGTCGGCAAGCTCAATCTGCCCGGACGTCCGGCGGATATGCCGGGCAAGCAGGCGGCCGCCGCCGTCGGCCAGTGCGAGCTGATGTATTTTTATGATAAGCTCTTCACGGAGTATAATCACATCGTAGCGCAGCTGCTGCTGACCGGCGAGGACATCCACAGTGAGCAGCGCAGCCGCAACGTGCGCAACACGCTCTCACGCCTGCTGGAGCTGGGGGCGCTGCCGGTCATCAACGAAAACGACGCCGTGGCGACGGACGAGATCGGCGTGGACAACACCATCGGCGAGAACGACAGTCTCTCGGCCATCGTGGCCGCCGCCATCGGTGCGGATCTGTTGATCCTGCTCTCGGATATCGACGGCCTGTATGACAGTGACCCGCGCCGAAATCCGGACGCGCAGCTCATCGAGACGGTGCCGGTCATTGACGCGCACATACTCTCGCTTGCCGGGGACAAGGGCTCCGCGCTCGCCACCGGCGGCATGGTCACGAAGCTGCACGCCGCGCAGATCGCAACGGCGGCCGGCTGTGAGATGGTCATTGCCAACGGCGAAAAACCCGAGGTGCTCTATGACATCGTGGACGGCAGGCGCGCCGGCACCCGATTTCTGATACCACATTCCTGAGGAGGGACTACTATGACGACTATGGAGATTCTCAAGCGGACGAAGGCCGCGTGGCCCAGCATCTGCAACGCCTCTGCCGAGGGCAAAAACCGCATCCTGTCCGCCATGGCCGACAGCCTGCAGGCGGGGAGCGATGCCATCCTGCGCTGCAATGCCGAGGACATGGACGCTGCGCGCGGCCATATCTCGGACGTCATGCTCGACCGGCTCTATCTGGACCGGGGCCGCATCGACGCCATGGCTGACGGCATCCGCGCGACCGTGGCGCTGCCGGACCACACGGGGCGCATCCTCGCGCAGATCGACCATCCCAACGGCATGAAGATCTACAAAAAGCAGGTGCCGCTCGGGCTGGTCGCCATCATTTATGAGAGCCGCCCGAATGTCACGTCCGACGCGGCCGCGCTCGCCATCAAGAGCGGCAACGTCTGCATGCTCCGCAGCGGCAAGGAGGCCTTCCACACGGCCAAGGCCATTGTGGCCGCGCTCAAGCAGGGCATCGCGTCTGCGGGCGGCGATCCGGACATCGTTAACATCGTTGAGGATACCAGCCATCAGAGCGCCACGGAGATCATGCAGGCCAAGGGCCTTGTCGACCTGCTCATCCCGCGCGGCGGGGCCGGGCTCATCCGCGCCTGCGTGCAGAATGCTACCGTGCCCTGCATCGAGACCGGCACCGGTATCTGCCATGTCTATGTGGACGAATATGCCGACCTTGACAAGGCCGTGCGCATCATTGAAAACGCCAAGACCAGCCGCCCCTCGGTCTGCAACGCCGAGGAGGTCTGCCTTGTGCATCGGGCGGTCGCGGCCAAATTCCTGCCCATGCTCCAAAAGGCGCTGGTCGATGACCGCGCGGCGAAGGGCCTCACGCCGGTCGAGCTGCGGCTCGATGCGGCCGCGGCGCAGATCATCGACGGCACGCCTGCGTCCGACAAGGACTTTGACACGGAGTATCTGGACTATATCCTCGCCGTCGGCGTGGTCGACAGTCTGGACGCAGCCATCGCGCATGTGCTCGCGCACTCGACGCACCACAGCGACGCCATCGTCACCGAGGACGCCGCAAGCGCCGAGCGCTTCATCAACGGCACGGACAGCGCGGCGACGTATGTCAACGTCTCCACCCGCTTTACCGACGGCGGCGAGTTCGGCCTCGGCTGCGAGATGGGCATCTCCACGCAGAAGCTCCACGCCCGCGGCCCCATGGGGCTCGACGAGCTGAGTACCTATAAGTATATTATCCGCGGCGACGGACAGATCCGCTGAGGAGGGAAGCACCATGACGGAGTATGAAGCCGGTTTCATCGGCGCCGGAAATATGGGCGGCGCACTGGCGTCTGCCGCGGCCCGGCAGGTCACGGGCGGGCAGGTAGCCGTTGCCTGCAGCAGCCCCGCGCGCAGCGCGGCGGCGGCCGAGCGGCTGGGCTGTCAGGCGGCCGCGCCGGAGGAGATCCTCAGCAGCAGCAAATTCGTGTTTCTCGGTGTCAAGCCGCAGATGATCGACGGTGTTGTGCAGTCGCTGGCGGCGCCCATCGCAGCGTCGGAGAGCATCTTCGTGTCCATGCTCGCCGGTGTGCAGCTCGAGCGGCTCACGCGCCTGCTCGGCGCGGATAAGAAGATCATCCGCATCCTGCCGAACACCGCCTGCGCCGTGGGGAAGGGCGTTGTGCTCTACTGCGCGAACGGAAATGTCACGGAAGCCGATCTCGCGGCATTTCGGTCGCTCATGGCGGATGCGGGCATTGTCGACCCCATTTCCGAGGGGCTGATCGATGCCGGCTGCGCCATCACCGGCTGCGGCCCCGCGTTTGCGTATATGTTCATCGAGGCGCTGGCCGACGGCGGCGTCAAGTGCGGTCTGCCGCGCGCGAAAGCCATCCGCTATGCGGCGCAGATGCTCTCCGGCAGCGCGGAGATGGTGCTGCAGTCCGGCAAACACCCGGAGCAGCTCAAGGACGATGTCTGCAGCCCCGGCGGCAGCACGATCGCCGGCGTGGACGCGCTTGAACAGCACGGTTTTCGCGGCGGCTGCATTGCGGCCGTGGACGCCGCGTTTGAAAAGACCCGCCAGCTCGGGTAACGGCAGCATCAAACGCCGGCCGGGCCGCACCCATTCGGGTGCGGCCCGGCTGCTGCATGTTTATGCAGACGTGATGTAGCGCTCCTCGGCTTCCTGCTGCGCATGGATCAGCAGCAGCCTTGCCTCCTCGTAGTCGTGGGTGTTGATGTGTTCCACGGCGTCGCTCAGCGTGTTGAAGAGGGTGAAGTACAGTTTCTTGAAGTCCATGGTGATCTCCTTTTTGTTCTGCGTATTTGCAGGTTCCGGCGCGTCTTCCGGTTGCTGCGATGCGCAGTTTAACACTGAATGGAGTAGAAACGTGTCGAACGCTGTAGATGCCGAAAAAACTTCATAAAATTCAAATTTTTTGTCAGGTATGGGACAATCTTTGTGCCAAGCGACGAAAAGCAAGTGCCCGCACTCCATAAAGGAGCGCGGGCACGGATTGTTTATAGCAGCTTGATTAGGATCGTGACGGCACCCAGCAGGATCAGCACGACACCGACAATACGATTCAGGCGCCGGATCTCACAGCGGTTGGCGAATTTTGCGGAGACGACCGCGCCCAACAGGCACGAAGCCACGACGATCGCCATGGGCAGCGGAAAGAGCTGCGCGCCCAGCGAGATGTGGCTGACGGCGCCGGTCAGCGCGACGAGCGTCATAATCATCGTGCTGGTGCCGACGGCGACTTTCAGGTTGTAGCCGAGCACCAGCGTAAAGACCGTCAGCATCAGGATGCCGCCGCCGCTGCCGGTAAAGTCGCACACCCAGCCGATGCCGCAGCCAAGCACCATGGCAAGCACAGTCTTGCCGGTGGATGGGCCGGATGCAGCTCCGGCGTCGTGCCCGCCGGTGATCGGTTTGAGCAGAAACTTGAAGCCGAGAAAGACCGTCGTGAGCATGGAGATATAGCCGAGGCCGTCCGGCGACTGCTGGCTGAAGAGATAGCCGCAGTAGCTGCCGACGATTGTGCCCAGAAAAGCCGTGACCGTGACAAGACTGCCGCGCTTGAGGTCAATGTTTTTGTTTTTATAATATGTGTATGCCGAGAGCAGGCTTGCCAGCACGTCGGAGGCCAGTGCGACGGTCACGGCGTCATAGCTGGCCCAGCCGCAGAGACTGACAAGCACGGGCGTGATGACCACGGTGGCGGACAGGCCGGCCAGACCGGTCACAACGCCGGCACCGAGTCCGGCCAGGATGTAAAGGATGTATTGCACGATGTTCATGGGATCACCTGATGTCGTTTTTTCGTTTCTGAGCCACTTATTATAGGCGCTGCATGAAAATCGTCAAGTCCCTGCGCGCGGAGTTTACAAACTGTACAGAATTGTGGGGGGAGGGGAGAAACGAAAAAATCCGCCGAAGCATTTTGCTTCGGCGGATTTTGGTCCGAGTGAGAAGATTCGAACTTCCGGCCTCTTGAACCCCATTCAAGCACGCTACCAACTGCGCTACACCCGGATATCACATTTGCTCAAATAATATAGCACACGAAAACCAAAAAAGCAAGAGGGAAAATGCACTTTTGGCCGGAAATCAAAAATTTGCATGATGTTTCCAAAAAACTTTAATAATTTCAATTAAAGCGCTTGACATTTTTCGGACAATTTGTTAATTTGGTTTTAATATCTGCGCTGCATACTGTGTACGCTGCACGTAGACAGTGTCCGGCACAGCAAAATGAATGATCAGGAGGGAAACAATATGACGTGGAAGAAACTGCAGCGTCTGCTGGCATGCCTGCTGGCGGTCCTGCTTCTGTCGCAGGTCGGCGCGTTCTCGCCGGCCGTGTTCGCGGCGGATGCCAGTGGCTACACGCTGCAAGACGGTACGGCGATTATCCCGGAGGGAGCGTCCGAAGAAAAAGTAAATCAAATCCTCACGCGGACATTGGTGGCTGGATTTGATGAGATGAGCAAAGAAGATCAGAATACGCTTCTGAGCACTTGCAAGTGGGAGTATTACTGCAAAAGCAAGACTTCCCGCTGGCACAAAACAAAAGATGCATGGGTCTCTGTTGGCGGATTCAAACTCAAGGATGGAATTTCCACATATGACTTCCTTGCTCTGTCTGATGCGAAAACGGAATGCAAAGCATATTCTGTGCGCCTGACCACTGCCACAGACAAGACAGTACAGTTCACCAAGGCAGCGATGCTCGATTCGTCCATCACGCTCAAGGAAGGCGTTACTGTTACGCTGCCGTATACGGATGCCACGACCGTTGATTACGACGCGCTGCGCGCGGCCATTCTCCAGCAGGTCGTGAGCGAGGACACCACTCCGGCCCTGACGACGGAGAATACGGAAATCAAGTACAAGTTTACGGTTGGCCTCACGGATACATGGGTCGATCTTGCTGGCGGTACGATCGCTCCTGCCGTCTCTGCGAAGAGCTATGAGATCCAGATCAGCTTCAAGGGCGACGATACTTACAAGGCGTCCTCGGACACGACGACGGTGACCTTCACCGAGCGCCCGGGCATCGAAGCGACGACGAAGGAAAACCCGACGTTCAAGCTTGCCTTCACTGCCGACGGCGAGGCGATCTACGACAACATCCGGCAGCAGGTCTGGGATGCGGTCGTTGTGAGCACGAACCCGGCTCTGACCGTGGATGATGTGACCATCGAGTATTATGCGACTGCAACGACTGGCGCTGTTGATAAGCTTGGTCATGCTTGGGTCGCGCTGACGGGTGGAAAAGTCAATGGTCTGACCTATCCTGCCATCGGTGAAGGTACGCAGGAGGTGCGCATCACCTGGGGCGGCAGCAAGGACTGTGCCCCCTGGTCGTGGGAAGGTGATGTGGTGGTAACCGGCCGCGCGGCAGCTCCGTTCCAGCTCAAGCAGGGCGTGACCGAAGTTGCGATGGCCTATAACAAGGATCAGAGCATCAACTACAAGGTGACCGCGCAGGCACTGCGCGAGGCGCTGCTCGAGAGCACGGATCCGAATATCTCTATCGACGACGTGACGGTGCAGTATAACCCCGATATCACGGGCATTACTAAGTACTATAAGCCGTTGGACTGCAACGAAACGCTGGTTCTCGTCAAGTTTGGCCTTGGCAACCAGATCATCCACTTCAGCTGGTCCGGCAATGCCGACTACAAGCCGCTCAAGCTGGATGACGTCAAGGTCAATATGGAGGATCATCGTACCGCCAGCGCGGTCGTGCTCAAATCCGGCGCTTCCATCATCTACAACATGGACGCCAATGTCATGCTGCAGGCGATCTTTGAAAACCTCATCGACTGGGACGCCTCCACGCTGCCCGAAAAGAGCACGCTGACTCTGGATGATTTCACGATCGAGTACTATGCAGAAAACGAGGTCGAGATTGACGGCATGACGACCGGCGGTAAAATGTATCGGTATATGCCAATCGAAGGCGGTACGGTGAACTTTCTGAATTACCCCCAGATGGGCGCAGGCGAGCAGCAGATCCGAGTGACCTTCAAGGGCGACGAGGCTTACCGTCCCAGCACGCCTATTGAGGGCAATCTGACCGTGAACAAGGCGAAGGTCTCCGTTAAGGTGCACTCGACGAGCATCTACGCCGACGAGGCCAAAGATAAGCTGGGTGAGGGCTTTGTCACCACCGACCCTGCCGATAAGTTTGACATCTACACCATCTACGGCGGCATGACCAGCGATGTGACCGGCAGCGTGTTCGTGCAGCTGCCCGAGCGTATCACGAACAACAAGCTCCTGAAGCTGATCGACGACACACTCAGCGCGGCCGGCAAACCGACTCTTTCGGATATTATGCAGAAGGGCACTACGGTTGGCGAGCTCAAAGAATACCTGAATGATCTTCTCAACAGCGATGCGCTCACCGCGCTCGGTGGTTTGCTCAGCAAAGTCGGCATTGATCTGGATACGCTGCGCCAGATCAGCAACACGCTCAACAAGTTCCCCGGCCTGCTTGACAATGTCCGCGTGGCCTTCGGCACGCCGGATCAGGCGGGCATCTACACCGTTTACGCGATCACGAACAACAAGAACTACGAGACCGGTGTCGGCACGGGCATGCTGCTCGTGAAGAAGCACTACTCCGGCGTGAAGCTGCAGTGGAACCAGACTATTCCCAACGGCAAGCTGACCACTGATGAAGCAAAGAATTTTGACTTCGGCGTGACGCTGATGTATGACGGTAAGCCCGCTGAAAAGCAGACGAATGTGCACTACCTGTACTCCGGCTTCACCAGCAAGTGGCGCCCGTATTCGAGCACCACGACGCCCCCGACTGAGCCCGGCCGCTATGTTATGACGGTCGTGACTCTGGGCGGCAACTATCAGGCAGCGCCCATCACGCGCTCGTTCCAGATTACGAAGTAATTTTCTCGCGTGTGTCTCCCGGGTTTTTTGCCCGGGAGACATTTTTGCGCCGGAGGAGACCGGCCGGAGCGGAAAAATGAAAATCGCCGAAAATTTTTTCAAAAATAACTTGACAGCAGTCGAATCGTCTGTTATATTAAACAAGCGCTAAGGCGATGAGGCCGAGTAGTTCAGTCGGTTAGAACGCTAGCCTGTCACGCTAGAGGTCGAGGGTTCAAGTCCCTTCTCGGTCGCCACCCGCGGAGCGAAAGCTCCGCGGGCTTTGTATGCTGCTATAGCTCAGTCGGTAGAGCGCATCCTTGGTAAGGATGAGGTCCCCGGTCCGAATCCGGGTAGCAGCTCCAGAAAATCCTGCAACCGTTGGCTTAACAGTGATAAGGAACTAATTTACTTATCAACTGTTAGCTGACGGTTTCCGGGGTGCATACGGACAAATCCCGTCTGATTTCTAACA
>QWCY01001594.1_pt1 | contig 32579 bp, 29 predicted proteins | sample 1972631 | NCBI WGS metagenome assembly QWCY01 (sample SAMN09866696, study PRJNA288562) | Human gut metagenome isolate pre1_stool, whole genome shotgun sequencing... | isolation source: gut | host: Homo sapiens | place: USA: California
TTTTGTATCTTTACCATGTGTTTTTATTTTTAATTACCCCCGTTTTGGCCGTCAAACCGTTTTTTGGGGGGAATGCTTAAAGATACAAAAAAGGCAACTGGCTCGCAATGAATTCGTTGTCTTAAATTTTGTTATTTTAGGAATATCCTTATTTAAGGTACTAATATTTGATATATTTTATAAAAGTACGAAAAAACAAGGGTGTTATTATTTATTTTGTAACTTTTTTAAACTGGTTAAATCAGCAAAACAATTTATACAAGTTTTTCCTATTAGAATTATATTTCATACTGCTTCAGAATTAATTCTATATTTTTTTCATTTGACAAATCTGAATACCACCATTTACTATATTGATTTTTCTCTTTTTCAAATCTCCTTTGATAGGCAACTTTAAATAGATTTAGTAAAAGCACCAGTGATTTTAGTCGTTCAGAATATGGTAAATCTGCGATTTTTTTTAAGTTATTATACTTAATGCCATTACGTAGTAATAATACACATGGAGTATATTTTGAACGTAATAGGCTATATTTTATAGCAATTTCAATATCACTCTCCTCTGGTTTGGACTGTAATATTAGTTCGATGAGATTTGATAAGTATTCTTTTTGTTGAATATCTGTCAAATTTCCAAAATAAATAGAAATTACGTTTTCATCCACCAAAGATTGCCCATATTGATTTATTAATATTTCTTCTTTGATCTGCATGAGTTATAACTTTTGAGGTACAGCGTAGGTTTGGATCTCTATTTTGGATAGATTCCTGTAGTTAATGTCCTCTAAGTTTAAATTCTCCGCGCTCAAAATGTTCAATCACAGTAGGCGTTGTATAACTGATACCAAGATTATCCGGTCCAAAGTCATATTTTACTAAGAAATGTTTTTTGAAATCCCGATAGATTTTCATAGCCCACTTTACATACTCTTCGTCTTTCTTAATAAACTCTTGTGTGGGTCTGTCAAAATATTGTTTGGTAAAATAAAAACTAGATGGAGGAAGTAATTGGTCTTTTGTGATTTTTTCAAAATCAAATTGAATTATAAGTTCTTTATCACAATTTGCATAATATGTAAGTTTACCTGACGGTGGTAAGTAGCTTTTATATTCAAATAGTTCAACCCATTTTGGCAAGGTTAAATAGACTTGACCATGATTTGATGTATATTCAGCATTAAGCTTCACTATGATATGATTCAAATCAGAGCTATATGTTTTTACACACATAATATCGCGTTCTTCTAACCATTGCTGTATACCAGATAATTCTTCTGGCAATACATAAAAATTAATTTGTGATGATAACATATTATATTTTTTTATTTAGTAAATCCTATTGATGTTAATACTTTTGTTATATCTATTATACTAAATATACTGCTTTGAAAATATTATGTACATCATCATGAGGTTTGTTTTTTTATGAATATACTCTTTAACTTTTATTTCCTATAAATTTTTCTTGCAATAGAATAGCCAAGGAAAACACCAAATATTAATAGCATAACATAACTGAATCCTATTGATATCTTATCTAATCTTAAAATGATATACAAGCAAAAATACCAACTAAAAATTTGTTTTATTATAATGGCCGAATTGAGATAAAGTGTATGCTTAATGTCCGTTCCTTTATGCCAAGTCGTTGATTTACTGTTGATAGGTTCAATTATGCCTGCAATAACCATTGCAATGGCACCTACTAACATAACAACTCTTACAATGAATATATATGGAATTGAATCCAAATAGTCTCTGAAAACAGAAATACAAATCATAATAAAACACATTGGTAATGTGATTCTATTAACAAAATTGAGAAAAGATTCTTTCATAATTAATTAATTTAATAGCCAGTTAAATAATTGATGTAAAATATTATCTTCTTGTTTGTTTTGTTGATGCGAATCTTGAAGGTCTTGATTTTGTTTAGTTTGCTCTTTTCTTACTTCATTGGCATCTTTACTTGGATCTGGATTGGTTAATTGGACTCCAATCTCTGTACCAATTGCAATACCCATTGGTATTAACGCTCCTTTTCCCCAATTATTAGGATCCCTCTTTCCAAGTGGATCTCCACTCGGTGTCGTAGCTGTAATATTATCTTTAATGCTTTTTGCTACATTAGCTTGGTTCTGATCTAATTCTACCTTGTTTTTTCTATCCCGTTCTCTCTGATGTTTGTAATCAGGATTTGTAGCTGATGCGTATTGTCTTATTTCCAGGCTGTTGTCTGTTGTTGACTTATTTTCTTTAAGAATTTTATCCGCCAATATGGGAGGAATGACATAGGATAAATTGCCAAAGTCATCATATACATAATAAGTATCGTATGCTTCGTTGAAATCCATTTGCCGGGTAAGAATTACTTGCCCTTGTTGGTTCTTGAATTCATAAGAAATACTGCCTGCTTCATTTTGTGTTTGAGTCACGTATAATACTCCTGGTTTAAATACTTCTGCTTTTGCAAGAGAGGTATTCAAACCACTACCGTTAATTTTAAAATACATGCAAGCCAAATTACTAGTACTTTCATTGGTTAGATAACCTGTTTTAATTGAAGAGCTGCTGTTGTGCCAATTTGCTCCCGGACCATATTGTTCCAAAATTCTGTTTAAGGGAGAAGTTTCGTAGATGGTTTTGGAATAGGGTTTGGAGTCATTTATGTTAGAAGCTATTGCTGCTGATTTCACTTCAGGACTTCCTGTGAAAGCACCATCTTTTCCTGAAATTACCGCAGGAAGCCAAGTCGCAACATTTCTTCCGCACGCATCATATTCTTGTAGGGTTACCAAACTATTGTGCTCGGGGGTGATACCGACTTGGACTGTTTGTACAGGACGTCCCAATCCATCGAAATATTGTATGCTTTCTATAAATTTAGTTGGATCTGTCTCATCTGTCATCGTTTTGGTTCTTATATAATTTTGATCCTGACTTTGAGACATTGCACAGACGCAGTATACTATATAAGCTATAAATAATATAGAGTGTTTCATGGGAGTTATTTTTTCAAGACAATATTAGACACGGATTCATTTCTGACATCGAACTTAATAATGTATGCACCGGGGAAGAGAACGGAACAGTCTATTGCTTCCTTATACACCCCTTTCTCTCTATGTTTTGGAGCGATTACTTTCACAACTCCATATACAGAACTATATAAGGTAATGGCTACTATGGCTTCATCTTCCAATTTGTATTCTATGTTAAGTGTGGTAGATACAGGATTGGGCCAATAGTTATAAGAAAAGTTTTTGCTAATCCAACTTGTATTTGTATCTGTTTTATTGTTATTTAAACTATCCAAAACTGCCAGATTTTCAGGATCATCGTCAAGGTAATAATGGGCTATCGGTGGATAAAAATAGGCGGTTGTAAAAGTTTCGTTTTTGAGGCTATCTACCACTTCGAATGCTTGAACAGTTTCAAAGATAGGGTAACGATAACCTTTGGCATACCAACTATATGTGTTTGCTTCTATCTGCTTGTGGCATTTGACCGGATTTTGCTTTTGCTGCCTGCTAAGTAATATTTTAGCTATGTCACCAGGGCCGTGTTTGTTTTTTTTAATGTTGGAAGTATCATTTATAATTTGTACAGTTTTAATTCGGAGAATATTATTTAGTGTATCACCCGAAGGTAATATCATTTTCCCATAAGCATCTGATTCAATGCTTATATTTCCATAAGTATTGGTTCTTTTTAATGAAGTATGCAATCCTTCTGATTCAAATTTTTGTTCAATCTTTCGTTTGTAATTAAAGGGAAAAACTATCAATGGAAGTGGAATCTTATGATGCATAAGCGTTACAGGATTTTCATGGCCCAAACAAAACATCGTGTCTCCTTTTATCTGATAATAATACATCGTGGAGTGTTCCTCACCAATGATCAAATGATTTATATCGGAGTCTTTTTTGAGTAGTGTATCTCGTCCCATGATATAAATGCTGTCATTGATAAGTTCCGGAGCACGAAAAGTCAATTTGTATTTGGGGTTGACAGCTTCCAGCATACTGAAATCCCATATTACATTTTCACCGGCTCTTCCCGGATCTTTATATTGCATCTGTTGTTTTATGATTTCGTCTCCATTACGGACGGAGTTATTTTCACGGGTTATCTGTCCGGAGATTGATAAACAGAAAGAACCTGATAATAATAGCAGTAGTGTTTTTTTCATAGTGATTGTATTTGACTATAAGTTGATATGTTTAGTTGACTGTATTTTTAGGTGTATCAGCAAATTTACATATTATTTAATGCTATTCCAATATTATGGTTCAATATTTCTTTTTTTGTGAAAAATACTTCCTTAAAAAGTATTTTAGAATCATTCAATCTGTATAATTTACCTATTTATATATTTAATATATCTTGATATAGCTTTAAATGTTTGAGATATCTATGAAAATATCAATGAACTTTTTTCGGATCACGTTGTCCAAACCAGAGACGTCCCGTAGTGGCTCCTTTCTGCATACTCCCACTATTGGCATATTTTCCTGGCTGCAGGAATAATACTTTGGACTTTCTATCCGGTCCAATCCACCAGAAAGGTTTACCGTCCATACCATGTGTATGTGCGTTTCCGGCACGGTCTGTATTGGGTCATGACATTACATACTTAATGCCTTCTTGTGCCAGGACTGGAATAAGCCCCCAGGAAATGCCCGGTATATCGAATTGCTGAAAAACATCAGACGGTTGTCCGCTCAGTCTTTGTATGTTTCGTGTGAATTTGAACACATGAAATAATTCTTCATCAGAACAAATACTTGTATTCAGATTCAGGTAACTAGCATCCACACTTAGCTGTCCTTTTTTTATGGCATTGATAAAGTCTTCTCTTTTTTTCGGATTAGATTGCCACAGGCGTTCCAATAGCCAGCTAACCTCTGGATTCCATACATATTGTGCTCCTTGCCGGATATCTTTTGTCTCTTCAGCCAACATACCCCCTATTATGTTGTTCTTATGAAGTTGCTCTATGTTTTTATGGGTATTCGTATAACCTACATCTACATGGGAGTGGTTGTATAAATAAATATTCCAGTGTCGCATGGGGCTTATATTTAGCTTTTTCTTATACTTTTCTCCTGCATAAGTAAAAGTTACAGTTACTTCTGATTTTTTCCCGACAGGAAGTGTTGAAGGTAACAGAAGTTCTATATGCGTGGAGTCTTTCGCATTCAGTGCAAAACTGTTTTTTCTTTGCAACCTTTTGCTACTACGTCAATCAGGCAGTCGTCTTGTAACTTCTCGCCTTTCAATTTGATTTCTACAATACGTCCGGGCGTTCCGTCTGCTCTGTATCCGTAAACAGGCTGGATGTTATAATCAACAGTGATCAGGACATCTGCCTGAGCGTGGATGAAAACACCAGAAAATAAGAATATAAAACTACTTTTTTCCACATAATGTAATAGATTAAGCTTATTCCACTAATAAATAAAGAACATAAGTAAACAACTATTTTATTATTCATCGGGATTATAGCGGGATAATAGATCATTTTGTCTGTCTTATCATTTTGACTGGTAAACGATCGCAATTTATAGAAAATATTCCGGATAGCAAAGGTTGTAAATGGAAATATTTATTTACAGTATATATATTGTATTTCCGCCAGTAAAATTAATATTTTCCGGTATGGTTATCAATTAAATGATCATATGATTGATGATGATTATTTTATTATAATAGAAAAGCTGATTATTTCTTATTCTTGTATTTTTTGTAATGTCTTATGAACTTTCTGCTTGTTGGTTGTAAAGAATCGAAGCGTTCTTCGTATACTTTATTAAAACCAGCTATTTATAAAGAATACATCTTTAATAAAAGTTAATCAATAAAAGTCCCATTTCTTTACTCTGTTTTCTGTTTTCATGACAATAGATAATTGTTTCCGTTTTCATGTTTATGCAAGTTGTTGTATCTTATGAATATTCAGTTTGTTCCTCGGTGAGAAACACCTCGTTTCTCGTAGAGTTTCGACCCGATCCTCGTAGAGAAACAAGGCGATTCTCGTAGAGGAAAAAATAGCTTATATAATATCTTGATTTACAGTGAATTGTAAATTCTTAAAATGTTGTGTATTTTTAATGTCCAAATGATCTCTTTATCTGTTTATTTAGCATTTGTATGTATCTGAAATCACAACACGTATCGGGCCTTTTTGTATATAATCCTTGTGCTTCTAAAAATGATAATATGTAGTTTTTTGTGTTGACACTATTGGGAGCATTAAATGTTGATTAGAATTATATAGAGGTAGAAAAGAAGAAATAGATCATACTCAGTAATTGAGTAAATAAGCCGCAAAAAAAATATTTTATTGTTTATCGATAAATTTTTATCGTTTTTCTTTGGTAGATGAAAAATAATGTTTTCCTTTGCATATCGAAAAACGATAAATAATCATTGAATAACAATTAAAAATACATAGTCTTATGAAAAAGTCATTTATGAGTATCTCGATGCTGGTTGTATCTATCTCAATGTTAGCCTTATTTTTGTGTAGTTCTGCAGTTAGTGCACAGACTTCTTCTAAATTCGTTTATAATAAGAGCGAGAATGCTGAAACGGTATACTCTCTTGATAAAAGCGGAAAGTATCTTACTCCGAAACTGAAATATGAATATAGCAAAGATGCTCAGGGGAAGGGCGGAGTAAAGAAAGCCTATCGTTGGAGCGAGGGAGAACAGAAATGGGTACCTTATTATTTGATCAGCATGTCCGAATCCGGAAATAATTCAATAGTAGAGTATGCTGCATGGGATAGCAAAACGCAAGACTTCTCGCTGAATCCGCAAAAGGCTGTTTATAGTAAAGGACTTGAAAATGAAATTCTGTCATACGTGTTTTATAAATGGAATCAGAACGAAGAAAGTTGGGAAGCAAACCAGTATTTACTGTGCGGGGATTATCTCGCAATGGAGGCCGATAGTCTGAATTAAAACAATTATCTTTGCACCCCTTTAATATAAAAATGAAATGAAAACTGCGATAAAACTGGTTCTTATTTACTTTGCAATTTTACAGATTCTGTCACCTATTCTGATAACAGTTCCCTGTGCTATTTATTTGTTTGCCACTACCGGTGGGATAGACAAAGAGGCGCTGATGCAGATGATAATGATTCCGGCACAGATGACCGGTATTCTGTTAATGCTTTTCTACCTTTGGAAAGCAGGTTATATCAGTAATGAAAAAGTAACCTGGTCTACAGTATCCCCTTCTTATCTGGTGCTGAGTGTGGTTAGCCTTCTCTCTTGCTCGTGGCTGGCTTCTACATTGATATCTCACATGAAGTGGTTACCCAATATAATGGAACAGGCTTTCGATATTTTGCAATCCGGTTGGGGAGGAATTGTCGCCATAGCTGTTGTAGGGCCTATCCTTGAAGAGTTGTTATTCCGTGGCGCTATCACTAAGGCTTTGTTGAAACAATATAATCCTGCTAAAGCCATTTTTATTTCGGCTTTGATATTTGGGATATTCCATATTAATCCGGTGCAGGTGGTACCCGCATTTCTTATCGGTCTGCTTTTAGCATGGGTTTATTACAAAACAGCGAGTCTGATACCTTGTATTCTGATGCACATATTAAATAATAGCATATCGGTTTATATTAATATAAAATACCCCGGTGTGGAGGATATGGATGCTCTTGTTGGTGGTACGACCAATCTGATAATCACTTGTGTGGCAGCTGTATTGCTGGTAGGGTGTTATTGGTTGATGAAACGAACGACAGTAGCTTATCCCTGGAAAAAAGATAATAACATAGAAATATTGACTGAAAACAATTGATTGTCATGAAAAGGAGATTGAATATACTTTGTTTATTGGTAATGCTGGTATTTTGTTACTCGGTGTTTGAGTCTGCTTACTATTTTAGTAATGCATTTATGGCCGGTTTCCGGGTGGGAATGAATGCAGAGCATGATAAAGAACAATTGAAGAGAGCACACAATATGAAATCCATCTCTTTGTTTCCGGATGATTTTGTTGATCTGAAAGATTCAGTGTATAATGAGAAATCGGGAAAGTTTGTTCCGGCTATTTATGGCAAATTGATAGTGAGTGTGAATACACCGGTTAACTTGTGGTTTAAGTTTACCTCTATGTTGTGCAATTTTATTGGCATTTTCACTATGATCTTCTCTGTGGTCTTCTTCTTTAAATTGATAGTAGCTATTAATAAATCGAATATTTTCAGTTGGAAGAATGTCCGCCGCCTTCGTTGGTTGGGAGCTATTCTCATTCTTAATTTTATTTGCGATGCTCTTCCTGCTTATATCTCGGCTTATGAACTATCGGATGCATTCTCAATACCGGGATATTCTTTGAATTTATCTGGCCTTGTATCCAAGTTGACTTTAACCTTAGGGTTGGTAGCTCTGATTGTAGGTGAGATTTTTGCCATCGGATTAAGAATGAAAGAAGAGCAGGATTTAACTATTTAAGAAAGGAAACAAGTATGAAAAGTTTGTTTAGCAAAGATCCGAAACAAGAGTTGGAAGTGGTGATGACATGCTTGATGTTTATCTGTTTCTGCTGCTTGCTGATTAGCTTTATTCAAAATGCGATGTTGTGTTTTGATTTAGGGAAAGATGACACCGACGATTTCTTGTGGATTATGCTTCCTCAAAGTGTTACTCTATTGGCAATGGCTGTATGTAGTATTCTTATCTTCTGCCTGCTTCGTAATGTGAAACGTAAAAAGGTATTTACGAAGGAGAACTCTACTCTGATTGTGGCTATTGGAGGAATTGTCGAACTGAATGGGTTACTGCAAGGTTTTTTCGGGACTTTTGTCTCTGTGAGCAATCTCCGGCAGACTTATCTGATTTATATTTTGCTTGGAGTATTTATTTTATTTATCGGATGTGTATTCAAGATTGGTGTCCGTATGAAGGAGGAGCAGGAACTCACTATTTAATAATTTGTGTCTAAGGATATTTATGGGAAAGATGAAAGCTATAAAGATATTGGGTATATTGGTTTTTGTTATGTTTATGGTAACTGCATTGAAAGATGCTGTGCCAGGCTTTATAGATGGCTGGAATGAAGCAGGTGATTCGAGAGAGTATATTGGTGAGAAAGGTACATATACTACCGATTTCTCTGTGAAGGCAAAGCCGGTTGCTGAAGACTCGTTGTTGAACAAAACTTTTGATAAAAAGGTACCTTACTCCGTTGCTTGTATACGCACCGTTGTGAAAACTCCTTCCTGGTATATGATGTATCAGTGTTGTACTGTACCGTTTATTATTTTATGTATATACGGTATTTATTGTCTGGTCCGGGTTGTCTTTTCTGCTATCCGTGGTGATGTATTTACACGGAAAAATGTAAAGCGTATGCGTTACTTTATTTACTCTGTCATTCTGATGGGAGTTTGTATGGAGGGTGGAAATTACTTTTTGTATAGTGATTGGACTTCGCAAATACTTTTGGATGGGTATGAAGTGGAAAGTTACTCTATAAAATATCCATGGATGATGTTTTCTATTCTTGCTTTGTTTATTGAGATTTTTGCAGTAGGAGTGAAATTAAAAGAAGAACAGGAACTTACCATTTGACCTGAACTGAAAAAAGAGAAATTATGGCTATAATAGTAAACCTTGATATAATGATGGCCCGGAGGAAAATATCTCTGGGAGAATTGGCCGAAAAAATAGATATTACGCCGGCCAATCTGTCTATATTGAAAACCGGAAAGGCAAAAGCAATCCGGTTCTCAACACTTGAAGCGATTTGTAAAGAGCTGGATTGTCAGCCGGGAGATATTCTGGAATATAGAGAAGGTTCAGAATAAAAGTCAGTGTTCCCAGTGTGATAGGAAATCCGAGACTGATGGTGTAAGGAAGACTGGAAATAGGAGGTGAACCAAGTCCTGCTCTGATAATCAGGCTGATTCCTATTGCGTTGATAAATAAACCGGTGATGAATAAAATGTATCAAGTGGTTGATTGATAAACGTCTGGAGGTTGCTTATCATAAGATAGCAGAGGAGCGTCAGAGACCTTCGGATATTTACTGGGAGTTAGGGTTTAAAACCCTGGCGCATTTTTCCCGGAAGTTTAAAGAGAAGTATCATATGTCACCGTCACAGTTGAAGGGTGTTGACTTCTTAGATGCAGATATCCCAACTTTATAAAAAAGCAGAGAGCATATTGTTGGATATGCCCTCTGCTCTTTTTGTCATATGGTATGAATCTTATTTGATTTCCAGCAAATCCTGAACTTTCATTTCAACAGTGATTAATCCCTTGCTATCGGTTTTTGCCGAGACTTCTTTTCCGTTCAAGGTTACCGTATACTTCTTTTCGGTAGGAAGTTTTACAGTAAACGTGTTGTCGGCTGTAGCTTTCAATGATGCATGTTGGATCACAGCATTTTCCCATTGTGCCGAAACCTCCGCTCCTCCACGAATACATAAACCCTTGAATTGCCCATTCTTCCATGCTGCCGGTAAGCAAGGCAGGAATTCAACATATCCTTCGTGGTTTTGTATTAACATCTCAGCCATTCCGGCAGCTCCTGCAGGATTTCCGTCGAATGAATAAATGTCATTCGGGGCTCCGGCTATGCCGCCTGGTGAAACAGTCAACAGGTTTTCGCGTGATAACATTCCCTGAAGGGTCTTTACACTTTTGTAAGCTTCTTCCGCATCCTTCAGGCGGGCATAAAAGCAGATCATGTTGGCACGACTCCATTCTGTATCTTCCCAGTTTTCTGCAGCAAGACGCGCTTCTATCGTTTTACGGGCTGCTGCTGCGAGTTCGGGCGTTTTCTCTAAAGTGATTTGTGAGAAAGGATATAAAGCTAATAAGTGCGAAGTATGGCGATGGTTCGGGTGTGCTTCTTCATAATCTTCAAACCACTCGCGGATGGCTCCGTTTGCACGCAGTTGTATAGGAGGTAGTTTGGCTAAAGCTGTTTGCAGATTGTTACTGAATGCTTTGTCAATGCCTAAAATATCAGTAGCCTGGATACAAGAAGTAAAGATCTCGTAAACCAGTTCACGGTCACAGGTAGGCATCATAGAGGCCACCATTTCCTGTCCGTCTGCTGTTTTGAACCAGTTTTCCGGTGAGATACTCGGACCTGTCATCAAATAGCCATTAGTAGGATTTTCTGCCATATAGTCAAGTATGAATTCGGCATTACCTTTCAGCAAAGGATAAGCTACTTCTGCCAGATACTTTTTATCCTGTGTATATTCATATTGTGTCCATAAATGTGTAGCTATCCATGAACCGGCCAGGGGAAATAGTCCCCAGATGATACTTCCGGATGCCGGAGTATACCCCCAGATATTGGCAGTCGTATTGGCTGTCCAACCTTTGCAGCCATATACAACTTCAGCAGTTTTGGCTCCATGTACGGATAAATCTTTGATGTAATTGAAGAGCGGAGTATTACACTCTGCCAAATTTCCGACATTGGATACCCAGTAGTTTTGTTGCGTGTTTATATCAAGATGATAGTCGTTTGTCCATCCCATGTTACAAGCCTGATTGTCATTAAAGAAACCTTGCAAAGCAATTGGCAACGGGGAATTCTCACGTGAGCTGGCAATTGTCAGGTAGCGTCCGTACTGAAAGTACAAAGCATCGAAACTTGTATCTGTTTTTCCTGATCGTATTTGTTTCCAGCGGATATCTGTAGGTATGGTGTCGTTAGAATCTTTACCTAAGCTCAGTTCTACCCGGTTGAATAAATCTGAATAATCTTTTATATGCGTCAGCTTCAGTGCTTCGTAGGGTTTCATACCGGCCTCTTCGACTGTTGTTGCGCACAAAGCTTTATAATCCGGACTTTTATAATCGGTACGTACGTCTACAATCATTGTCACCGCATCAGCATTGCTTACACTGATACCCGCTTCATCCATTTTTACTTCGCCATTATCAGCCAATACGGCTATTCTTCCTTCAAAATTCACACCACCCGGACCGTGTAACGGAAAGTCTACTTTACTGGTAAAGATCAACTGATTATTTTCGACGGTAAACGCTGACTGGCGCATTAGATCCAGAGCCATATCCATGGTGACAGACTTTGGTTTATCTGCTGATAAGCGAAGAACAAGTACATTATCGGGATTCGTAGCAAAGTATTCACGCTTATAATTTACCCCACCTGCATTAAAAGAAACACTGCTGATTGCTTCGTTTAAATTTAGTGAACGGCGATAGCCTGTTATATCTCCTTTGGGATAAGTAAATTTCATTTTCAGATCGCCTATAGGAAGATGGGTACCAAAAGACGTTTGCATGCCATTCAGGTTGTCACCAGCTATATGATTTCCTTCCCACAACTTTCCCTCGAAAAATAGCTTTCTCAAATTATCCAGCTTAGCACGACCAAAAGGTTTATTCTGATTCTCATTGAACTGTCCCGACCACATGGAAGATTCATTCAAGGCCAGCGTTTCTTCTTCGATTCCACCATAAGTCATAGCACCCAACCGACCATTACCGATAGGTAGGGATTCCATCCATTCTTTTGCAGGTTGGGCATACCACAACTCTGCGGTTTCACCAGCATTATTTGCACTTTGACATCCTGTAAGCGCCAGGGTTACTACTGCTAAATAAGTTTTTAAATGTGTCATATTTTTCATGATTAATAGTACTACTATTTTTTCGGTGTAGCACTCATAACAAATTCCAGTGTACCGCCATTTAATATATCCTGATGTGTGATATAATTTTTTGTATGCTTCTTACCATTTAGCTTTATGGAGCGGATATAAATCTCATTTCCTTTTTTGCGGGGAGCTTTTATTGCAAAAGTCTTTCCGTCGGGCAGATGTATAGTTGCTTCTTCCAACATCGGAGTACCGATTATATATTCACCACTCGCCGGGTTGACCGGGTAGAAACCAAGTGCTCCGAAGATGTACCAGGCAGACATCTCACCACAATCATCGTTTCCGGCATATCCCGAAGAAGTATCATTGTACAGGTTATTCATGATGTGCGCTACATACTTCTGTGTTTTCCAAGGTTCTCCAGCACAGGTATACAGGTAAGCTACGTGGTGGCTGGGTTCATTTCCATGGGCATATTGACCAACAAAGCCGGAGGCATTATCGTTTAGTTCACCACTTTGATGATTGACGGTGAAGAATGTATCCAGTTTTGCTGTAAAGGCTTTATTGCCTCCTGTCAATGTAATGAGGTCGGGTATGTTTTGCGGTACATACCAAAAGTATTGCCAGGCATTTCCTTCTGTGAAAGGATAACCGCCATTGGCTCCGTATTTATAAGGATCAAATGGCTCTATCCATTCGCCCTTATCATTTTTCGATTGAAAGAATCCGGTCTCCGGATTGAATAAATTACGATAGAAAGCCGAGCGTTTCATAAAACGTTCGTAGTCATCGTTCTTTCCTAATTTTTTTGCTAACTGTGCTACACACCAGTCATCAAAAGCTTGCTCCAGAGTAATGGAAACTGATTGAGTCTGTATATTTTCGGGCATATATCCATATTTTTCCCATACCTCAAAAGGTGAGTTGGGATGAGAAATTACCGAACTGTTGTATACGGCTTCATAAGCTTTTTCTATATCAATTCCGGGTATTTCTTTCAGAATAGCATCTACAATGACGGGAATGGAGTGGTTGCCTATCATGCAGTAGTTGTCTTGTCCCCATAATTGCCAGATAGGCAGATAACCATAATACTCATATTGACGTATCATGCTTTTTACGAAATCTGTGACACGATCCGTGTTGAGTAATGTATAAAGTGGATGAGCACCTCTGAATGTATCCCAAAGAGAGAACGTCGTATAGTGTATTTCGTTTGCAGACAGCTGCCGGGTGGTGTAATCGGCTGCCATATATTCTCCGTTTACATCACTTATTGTATTGGGTTGTATCAGGGTGTGGTATAAAGCCGTATAGAATATTGTTTTTTGCAAATCGGTACCTTGGATATTGATTTTTTCCAGTTCTTTTTCCCATAATCGGTCGGCATCAGTGGTGTACTGGTTAAAGTCCCAGTGTGAGGCTTCCTGCTTTAGATTTAACCGGGCATTATCCGTAGATACCGGAGATAAAGCTACTTTGCAAATCAACGGTTTTTCATTAAGCTTTCCAAAACGCAACATGGCATGCAGATTACTGCCATTGATGACAGGGGTGTTTTCGTACTGGCGGTCACCGTCTCTCAACGACGAGGAGAGAATAGGACTGGAAAACTCTATGTAGAAATATACTTTTCGTAGTTTGGCCCAACCTGTAATGATGCGGTATCCTTCGATAGTATGATCATTAACGATACGGATCTGAGAATTTATGATGCGGCGATTCCAGCTTCCTTTATTGGCTGAATGGTCTAAGTCGATGATGAGTTGTGCTTCTTTTCCGTTAGGGTAGCTATACCGGTGGATTCCTGTTCGTGTGGTTGCCGTCAATTCAGCATTGATTCCTTCGTCTGATAACATTACTTGATAGTATCCGGGCTGAGCTTTTTCTGTTGTGTGGGAGAAATTCGAAGAAGTACGCCCCTCGCTTGTCGGTAAAAGTAAGAGGTCTATCAAGTCTGACGCTCCTGTTCCGCTGAGGCGGGTGTGACTGAATCCATAGATGGTCTGGTCATTGTAATCATATCCCGATGCTTGTGCCCAGTCGGGAGCTTCGCGGGTATCGGGGCTTAACTGTATCATTCCGAAAGGAACGGTGGCACCCGGGTAGTTGTTACCGGACAAGCTGCCGTGCACGGCTCCTGTTCCGATAAATGGGTTCACGTATTGTGTGTGTTCGCCGGCTTTTATAGTACCGGTAATCAGTATAAATGTAAAGATGCTGCTTAATAGTATTCGATTCATTGTGTTATGGTATAAAGAGGAGATGGAATCTCTTTCCATCTCCTCGTGATTCCGTTCTTACTGTGCTATGATTTCAATAATGCGGCTGTTTAATTTATAACCAGTGAAGAGGTCAAGGCCTACATTCATCAGATATTCACCCGAGAAAGTCTGTCCGTTTCCGTTTACTGAAGAAGAAGCACCCGGCATCAGATTAATTTCTTTCACCTGATACATTTTGTTGGCTTCCAATCCTTGTAAACGTACAGGCAGGATATGTTCACCGTAGCGTGGGTAAACATCAAATGCGAATACGATGGCTTGATTCTTATTCTTGTTCACATACATACTTGAAGTGTGGTTACTTCCGTAAGGCGAAACAAGACGATAGAGATCACCTTCCAGTATAACCGGTTTCAAGCGGTTGTATTCTGTTACAGCCTGACGACAATACACTTGTTCGTTTGGGTTAAGATCACTCATCTTGATATCAAATCCCAGTTTGCACATCATTGCTACATCCGTACGGAACTTGATGCTGGCATCTTTGTTCCAGGTAGTAACGTGGGCACACAAAGTCTTACTGGGGAATACTTGTGAGAATCCCCATTGGATAAACAGACGTTCGATAGGATCTGTGTTATCGCTGGGCCAAAATTCAGTGAAGTACTTCAATGCTTCATAATCAGAACGTCCGCTACCACCGGCGCACAACATCATAGGCAGATTCGGGTATTTGGCTTTTATGCGGTCGAGCACTTTGTATAAGCCTTTTACATAGTCAATATATAGATGTGTTTGTTTTCCTTTCAGGTAGGGTGAATAGATGTTAGTGATAGGGCTGTTACAATCCCATTTGAAGAAAGCAAGATCCGGGTATTTAGTCATTAACTGATCCACAACGCCGAATACATAATCCTGTACAGCCGGATTGCTAAGGTCTAACACCATTTGGTTACGGAAATAATATTCTTCACGATTGGGCAGATGAATTACCCAATCTTTATGTTTTTCGTAGAGTTCGCTTTTGGGGTTTACCATTTCGGGCTCAATCCAAATACCGAATTTAATACCGTGTTTCTTTGCTTCAGCAGTCAGGCGTCCTATGCCATTCGGTAACTTATCAGCTGTTTCTATCCAGTCGCCAAGTCCCTGATGGTCACTGCTACGAGGATATTTGTTAGCAAACCAACCGTCGTCCAACAAGAACATATCTACACCTAATTTCTTGGCCTCGTCCATCAAACCGATCAATTTTTCTTCGTCAAAATCAAAATAAGTAGCTTCCCAGTTGTTTAATAAGGTCATGCGGGTTTGGTCACCGTCTTTTACCTGATACCGGCGTGCCCAATCATGGAAATTACGGCTGGCTTGTCCTTTTCCGTTCAGGCTATACGTGAAGTAGAACTCCGGTGTACGGAATATCTCTCCGGAAGGAAGGCTATATTCTGATGCGTAGGGATTGATACCACTGATGATGCGCAACTGGCTCTTGTTGTCTACTTCAAAGGTGAAGTTGAAATTGCCTGTCCAGCCTAATGTACCGACCAATACTTCGCCTGCATTCTCTTCGGAAGGCTGATCTACAGCCAACTGGAAGAAAGGGGAAACGAACATATTGGCGCGTGCTCCCAATTTGGTATCAATGACTTTTTTTCCGAAAGCCAGTTCACGTTCCATAACGTTAGCTTCGTGTGACCAATCTCCGGCAAACTCTGTGAGGAAGTATTTGTCATGATTGAGGTGTAACAGTGAAGAAGCGTACTTATGAAGCATTACCGGCTTCTTTTCACGGTGACTGATTTCGATAAATGTTTTGATAATGTCTTCATTAGCATAAGCCACATAGTGCAACTTCACAGTTACCGGATATTGGTCGTCAGCTAATGTAATGACAGTTTCGTTTACACCATCTGAGAGGTTCCGACTGTCGTGTGATACATATTTTAATAAGGTAGAAGAATTGCCGTCATTGTGCACAATGTGTAGTGCTGGTTCAAAGTAGTCTTCCATACCGTGGGTGAGATAGGCTTCGGTCCCTTGCGGCAGATGGTTAATGTCTGCTTCATGGTTGAGCCGTTTGCCCAAATATGACTGGTAAAGACGTCCATTGTCACCTACACGGTAGATGAGGCTGGTGTTTCCGGTCTCAATTTTTATTACCGGTTTTTCGATGGCGTGGGCTATGCCTGCAAGACATAATAAACCTGCCAATAGGGTCGTTTTTAAATTCATGGTACTAAATAGTCTTTAAATTTATGAATGAATTACGAATTAGTCTCGTCTGCAAAGTAACCCGGATTTATCCTGTTAAGGAATAGATAAAATTACTTAGAATATGGATAATCTTACTTTTGTGCCTCTTCGCATGTTCCTTTGTCCGTCCGGAAGGGCGGAACCGGGAGGTTGGAGTTGGTACTGTAAAGATTGCCATCCGGACAATCGGCCCAGTTATAGCGGGCAGCTATAGGGATTGCCACATCCGAAGATTCAAGTACGATACTCGTTTTTCCTGTTAAGGTTGCCGTTGCCGGATAGAACACTCCATCCGGCCCGGCCAGGATAAATCCTTTTATTATTTTTTCTTGTGCTTGTATTTCTGTGTTGAATGTTAGTGTTAATTTCTTTCCGGAGATGTTATAAGACTGGCAGGCTGGCATTTTGTATTCTCCCTGATGGTAAGTATTTGCCAGTGCTAAAGTAGCAAAGCGTTTAGCCACTTCTTGTTTGTTTTTAGGGTGAATGTCGTAGGACACTCCCAGATCTATGGCTACTACCATTCCCGTATTATCCACATGCAGGGCTTCTGCCTGTGCCTCCCGGAGAGCGGCCCATTGAGAGTCTGGCTGAACTTCTTGGGGTTTCAAAAAGTTTGCCAGTTGAACAAAGTAGAATGGAAAGTCCGTATTCCATTGCTTTCTCCAATCGGCAATCAGCGACTGGAATAGGGGAACATATTGTTTATCTCTTCCTACATTAGCTTCTCCCTGATACCAGATAACTCCTTTGATTGGGAATATAGTAAACGGATGTACCATAGCATTATACAAAACGGAAGGATAACTTGAGCTTTCCGGTGATACCGGTGCCGGGGGAAGTTCTCTCATAGTCATACCTACCCGATAATTCCAGACACCATTCAGGCTGATCTTTTGTCCGTTGACTTCTGCAAATAAATCTTTCTTCTCGCCATGTATGCCGCCTTCTCCACCAAAGTCAGCTACTCGTACGGTGATAGTTCCTTTTCCGGCTTTCACCAGTTCTGCCGGAATTGTATAGCGCCGGGGTGTTGCATATCCATAACCCTTAGCTATTTCTTTTCCATTATAGTAAGTGATATCTTCGTCATCTATCATACCGAGGCTGAGTGAGATATCTTTACCTTCCCAATTTGTCGGAATCTCTATTTCGCGTTGAAACCAGACTATGCCATCTACTCCGTCTAATCCTCTGCCTTCCCAATATCCGGGAAGCTCCATTGTTTTCCACGCTTTGTCTGTTTGTAAGGAAGAAGTCCACAGAGGAGTACCTTTATTGAGTCCGGCATCTTTGGCAGCAAATAACTCTTGCCACTCTTTCATATCCTGCTGATAAGTTGCAACAAGGCTGGCTTTGTCAAAGTTCAGTTTTTCTATTTTGGATGTTTCGTCTTGAAATCCGATAACTTGCTTTAGGGTACCGAGACTGGTCCATGCTTCAGCAGGGGTTCCTCCCCACGTACAATCAATTACTCCGATAGGTACATTCAGTTCTTTCCATAATTCACGGGCATAGAAGTAAGCCACAGCCGAGAACTCCGGAACTGTAGCAGAACTACATTCCTGCCAGCCCCCCATATTTATTTCTACATCTTCTGCCGGAGTGAATGCTATGGTCTTTTTTACTTGCAACAGGCGGATAGAAGAGTATTTTGCTTCTGCTACTTCCTGTTCATAGTTCATCACCTTTCCCCATCCGGCTACAGGCATTTCCATGTTAGATTGTCCTGAACAGAACCACACTTCTCCCGCCAGTACATTTTTTAATGTCAGGGTTTCTCCGTCAGAGATTGTTATGGTATAAGGCCCTCCTGCAGCAGGAGTGGGTATTTCTATTCTAAAAGAACCGTCAACAGTTGCTTTTGTCGTGAACTTATTGTCATTCCAACTGGCTTTTACTGTAACTTTTTTACCCGCTTTGGCTTTACCTGGAAGCGTTAATGTACTGTTTTGCTGTATCACCATATTGTTGGTGAAGAATGATGGTAATGTTACTTTGGCTTGTACAAAACCAGTCATGCTCAAGGCCAATAAAATCAGTTTATATTTGTTCATCTCTACTTTGAGTTTTAATCGTTTGCTCAAAAGTAGGTAAAGGCAGACTATTAATAGTAGACAAACAAACCAAAAAATGAAACATTTACGGCATAGAGTGCTTTTTGAGTGGTTTCGTATACATTTCTACTGTTTTTGGCTTCATTTGTGATAGTTTTAGAGGCCTTTGGGGATTATCCGGATATTTATCCTATCTCTTTTTACCGAAATATTTAAGGAAAAAACAGATGTTTCTGTTTCTACAATGTTTTCAATAATTCAATTTCTTCCTCTTTTCCGTATCTCATCACTTAGTTCCCACACATTCGCAGGAGTTGTTATGGACGGGTGATTCGCGTTATATTAATGATAAGGCATTCCTGACATTTTATGAGAAAACAATGACTGCTTACATGGAAAGGATACTATCTGTGAAAAATAGATGTTGAATGTAATTTTTCACTTTCCGTTCTTGATATCAAGATTTCCTGCAAGCAAAGTTTGTGCCATGAGACACAAACTACTTGCAAGTAGAAAGTATTTAAATCCGCAGATTTTTATTTTTTACTCCCGTCTTTGGCTTTGAATGCCAATGCATAAAGTCGCATTTGTTTTACCATTGAGAGTAGACCGTTGCTACGAGTGGGAGATAAGTGTTCTTTTAAGCCTATTTTATCGATAAAATAAAGGTCTGCATTTAAAATTTCCTCCGGTGTATGTCCCGAAAGAACTTTTATAAGCAGGGCAATGATACCTTTTACAATCAGCGCGTCACTTTCCGCTTTGAATATCATTTTTCCATCGACTTCATCTGCTTGTAGCCATACGCGACTTTGGCAACCTTCAATCAGATTCTGTTCCGTTTTGTATTCCTCCTCAAGCGGTTCTTGTTCATTTCCTAAATCGATAAGCAACTGGTAACGATCCATCCAGTCATCAAAGTCGCTGAATTCAGCTATTACTTCGTCTTGTAATTCATTAATTGACATGAGTATATCTATTTACATTGCACGTTGTGCACATATTATTTTTCATTATAAATTACTTCCATTACAGTTTGCCCTACGGCTTTGAGAGTATTACGGTTGATGTTGTCCATGTCATCTTTCAGTGTGTGCCACGTTGGATCGAAAGAGTATTCTCCTTCCGGGTCACAGGGGACGATGTCAATTGTCTTGATTCCTGCTATTTTATTGATAAACAGATGGTCGTCTGTCGCTCCGCCGTTAACTTCATCGATGAAAAACTTTCCATATCCTAATGCATTGGCTTTTTTCCATACTTTCTGATTGATGTCTTTTGCGTATTTTTCGGAATAAGCTTCGCGGTAGAAAGTAGGTTGTTGTCCGCCTACCATGTCAAGTAGAATTCCGAAACGGGCATTGTAACCCTGTATGTGCGGATTGCGTGCCCAATATTGTGCACCCAGGCACCAGGCATCTTCTTTGTGGGTACCGGTATAAGATTGGTGTGTACCGTAGTCTTCTGCATCAAGGAAGATGATATCGATTCCCAGTTCCGGCTGTTGTTTTTGTATCTGACGGGCTATTTCAAGCAATACTCCTACACCACTGGCACCATCGTTTGCTCCCAGAATGGGGGTGTAATGATTTTTAGGGTCCGGGTCATTATCAGCCCAAGGACGGCTGTCCCAGTGTGCAAAGAGAGCTACGCGCTTTTTGCTTTCCGGTTTGTAGGCACCGATGATATTCCGGGCTTTTAATAACGTGCCATCATAGGCGATAAGATCGGCATATTGGCTGGTCACTTTGGCTCCGAATTTTTCCAGTTGTGATGCAAGGTAGTTACCGCAGGCAACGTGTTCTTTACTGTTGGGTACGCGTGGTCCGAAGTCAACCTGTGATTTTACGTATTGATAGGCACTGTCTGCATCAAACTGAGGTGTTTGGACTGCTGCAACTTCCTCAACCGTTTCACTTGCTTTATTCTTGTTTCCGCAAGAAGAAAGAGAAAGAGTGGAAAAGAGTAATAGACCGGCCAGTAACATGGTATAATTCCTTTTCATTTTAGATAACTGTTTTTATTGTGCAGGCAAAAGTAATGATTTTCACTATAGCTTGCTCCGGAAGCCATAGTTTATTAACAAATGAACTTCAATTCAACTGATTTTTTACCTACTGTAAACTCTACTTCTGCTCCGTTGATCAGTGGCAGGTTATTGGTAACATGTCCCACCGGAAAATTGAAACAGACCGGGTAATCATATTCCTGTACGAGATCGGCCAACGCGGCGTATAGTACTTTTCCTAACGAACGGTCTTCTTCAAATTCAGTGAATTGTCCGATAATAAGTCCGGAAAGCTTTTCGAGCACTCCACCCAACTTCAGATTGTACATCATACGCTCTATGGCATGAGGACGTTCGCTGACATCTTCGATAAAAAGAATTGTTCCTTCCGCCGGTATATCATAAGGTGTACCGCGCAATCCATGAAAAACAGCCATATTACCCCCGCGGAGAACCCCGCGTGCTGTTCCTAATTTATTCAGTACATGCCTTCTGTTGCAGTATTCAGGTAATTTACCGCTAAGAATATTTTTCAGATGTAATGTGCAGGGATCATCTTCCGGTTCTACGGTAAGATGACGTGCCATCGGCGCATGTAAAGAAGCAAAACCATTGAATTGTATAAGATTGTGGAGTGCAGTAATGTCACTGAACCCTATCACCCATTTGGGATGTTCACGAAAAAGAGTAAAGTCGAGTTTCTCAATGAGATGTATAGCCCCATATCCACCCCGGCTGCAAAGAATCGCTTTTATTTCCGGATCGTCCATGGATTCCTGGAAATCCTTCAGTCGTTGTTTGATGGTTCCTGCGTATCTACCCGACGAAGCTCCTGCGTATTTGCCTGTTATAACTTTTAATCCCCAGGATTCCAACCGTTTTTTGGCTCCTTTGAGGAACGACTTATCTATTTTACTCGATGGAGATACGATGGCGACTTTGTCACCTTCATTTAAATAAGGAGGTAGAATCAGGCTGTTCATACGCATTTGTTGTTTTTTGCAAATGTACATATTCAAGACATTGTGGCATAAAGTTTAACGAATTTTATTCTCTGTATGACAAAATGTTACGTATATGCATTATTTTTATACGTTACTATGCTGTATTTTTCAATCATTTTTCTGATATTTGCTAAAAATCTAACGTTATGGAACCTATTAGAAATTTCGACCAGCTGACATCCCACTTGAAAACGTTGAATAGACGGAAGAGGATTGCAGTAGTTTGTGCCAATGATGCTAATACAGAATATGCCATAGCCCGTGCTCTTGAAGAAGGAATTGCTGAATTTCTAATGATCGGAGATTCGGCGATACTTGAGAAGTATCCCACTTTAAAGAAATATCCGGAACTGGTAAAAACCATCCATGTTGAAGATTCGGACGAGGCTGCCCGTCAAGCTGTGCGTATTGTTCGTGAAGGTGGAGCAGACATTCTGATGAAAGGGATTATTAATACAGATAACCTTCTTCATGCCATTCTCGACAAAGAAAAAGGACTGTTGCCTAAAGGGAAAGTATTGACTCATCTTGCTGTGATGCAGATTCCTACCTATAATAAATTACTGTTTTTTTCTGATGCGGCCGTTATTCCCCGTCCTACTTTGCAACAACGTATTGAAATGATCTGGTATGCCATTCATACTTGTCATTCCTTTGGGATTGAACAGCCACGTATCTCTCTTATTCATTGTACGGAGAAGGTCAGTGCCAAGTTTCCCCATTCATTAGATTATGTGAATATTGTGGAGTTGGCAGAAGCCGGTGAGTTCGGTAATGTTATTATTGATGGTCCGTTGGATGTCCGCACTTCCTGTGAGCAGGCAAGTGGCAATATAAAGGGAATTGTTTCGCCTATCAACGGGCAGGCAGATGTTTTGATATTCCCTAATATCGAGTCTGGTAATACTTTCTACAAGTCAGTGTCTCTTTTTGCCAATGCAGATATGGCAGGCTTGCTGCAAGGTCCTGTTTGTCCGGTGGTACTACCTTCACGCAGTGATTCCGGTTTGTCAAAATATTATAGCATGGCTATGGCATGCCTTACTTGTAAATAAAGATGTATAATGAAGATACTCGCCATTAATCCTGGTTCTACTTCGACGAAGATTGCCGTTTTTGAGGATGATACCCCGTTGTTGGTTCGTAATATTCGTCATACGGTAGACGAGTTGGCTGCCTTTCCACAGGTGACCGATCAGTTTGATTTTCGTAAATCTCTTGTACTTACGGAACTGGAGAAGGAAGGAATTCCTTTCCAGTTTGACGCCATTATCGGCCGTGGAGGACTGGTAAAGCCAATTCCCGGAGGTGTATACGAAGTTAATGAGGCTATGCGGCTTGACACTCTTCATGCTATGCGTACCCATGCCTGTAACCTGGGATGTCTTATTGCGGCAGAGTTGGCTTCTATGCTTCCCGGTTGTCGTGCTTTTATTGCCGATCCCGGTGTGGTGGACGAAATGGATGAAATACCTCATATCACGGGGTCACCTCTTATGCCCCGCATTACGATCTGGCATGCATTGAACCAGCGTGCTATTGCCCGTCGCTATGCCCGCGAACATGATACGAGATACGAAAATCTGAATCTTGTTATTTGTCATCTGGGCGGAGGTATTTCTATTGGTGCCCACGATCATGGGCGTGCTATAGATGTGAATAATGCGCTTGATGGTGAAGGACCGTTTTCGCCTGAGCGTGCCGGAACTCTTCCAGCCGGGCAATTGATAGACTTATGTTATAGTGGGCGTTTTACGAAAGATGAATTAAAAAAACGTATCTCCGGTCGTGCCGGTCTGACAGCACATTTGGGTACGACGGATATTCCTGCTATTGTCGCTTCTATAGAGAATGGAGATAAGAAAGCAGAGTTGATATTGAATGCAATGATTTATCAGGTGGCAAAGAGTATTGGCGCGGCTGCTGTAGCTCTCTATGGTAAAGTGGATGCAATACTGTTGACGGGAGGGATTGCCCATTCCGATTATGTCGTTTCCCGTTTGAAAGAACGTATCTCTTTCCTTGCTCCGGTGTATGTATATCCGGGTGAAGATGAGTTGGAAGCTCTGGCACAGAATGCATTAGGAGCTTTGCGAGGAGAATTGCCTATTGCTGAATATAAATGATACGGGTTGGGCGTATAGAGAACAGATATGCTTGATTGTAATAATAGTATAGAATACCTTGTTTAAGATATGAAGTTTGCAATGAAAACATGGGGATGTTTTTATTGTAAAAGTGTACTTTTATCTACAATAAGAAAGTACGGTAATGATTAGAAGCATTACTGTGCTTTGTTCTATTGATTCGTAGTATTTCTCATAGTAATGCGAATCAGTAGTTGGATATTTGGTCCAAACCTGTACAGAATGAACTAAAGTGACTGCTGATCGTTTATCCGTAACACTCAAGACATTTATATATAAAATCTGCTTCTTTCTTAAATTAATACCTTTTCATAGGAAGTAAAGTTACGGACAATTAAAGGTAAACTATAATCAAAAGTTTCAGTTGTAAGATTAAAACTTTAAGTTTTATAACCAAAAGTTCCGGTTACAGAATCAGAAGTTTTGGTTGTAGATTATAAAGGAGAGAACAGTAGTTTTTTTCCTGATAAAAGGTAGTTCATATCGCCTTGTTTTGAACAAATATATGCAATTAAAGTTGAGTCTGGTTTTCAACTACTGATTCGCATTATTAGTATCAATCGTTATGGTGTGTCTGAGACTTACGTATTCTTATTGTAAAAAAAACAGGAATTCGGCCTGTTAGTCTATTTTTGAGAATAATAGGTCCATTATCAGATTATAACAAGGAATGTTAACTTTGTACGTTGTGAGTAGTTATTTTCGCTGTAAACTTGAAATATAATGAACAAAAGGAGGAAAAGGGTAATCTTTATAGTAGGTAATATTTGCTTGAATGCTAAACTTTTTAGGCATAAATATCCTTTCAAAGAAATTTTTCTCATATCTTTGTAATGTGTTAAGTTAATAAATTGATTAAGGTCGATTTTTGACTGTTTCGAATCGGAAAGTATGGGGGTACTTTCCGATTCTCTTTTTCAGAGAGAATCGGACTTTTCTATAACATTTCATGTACGCTCTGATTGTTGATCTGATAAGTAAGTCAGTCGTTTTTTTGAATGATTCATTCTTTGGGAAGTGTTTTTCTAGAAAACAAACTTATTGATAAAAAAAATGGCTGAACTTATTGTAGTTCAGCCATCTTCTATCTTATAGAAAGCAATGCTTTGTTATTTCTTTTCCGGTTTTGGAAGTAATACTTTTCTAGACAGCTTAAATTTGCCAGTTTTAGGGTCAACATCCATTAGTTTCACTTCAATCTCGTCACCTTCTTTGATTCCGGCTTCTTCTACTGTTTCCAGACGTTTCCAGTCGATTTCAGAGATGTGGAGCAATCCGTCTTTACCCGGCAGGAATTCAACGAATGCACCATAAGGCATAATAGAACGAACTTTACCTTTGTATATTTCACCAACTTCGGGTACAGCAACGATGCCTTTGATGATACGCATAGCGTCGTCAATACTTTTCTTGTTGGTTCCGGCTATTTCGATACGACCTACTCCGTCTGTTTCTTCGATGGTGATAGTAGCACCTGTATCTTCCTGCATGCCCTGAATGATCTTTCCGCCCGGGCCAATAATGGCTCCGATGAATTCTTTCGGAATAGTCATTGTTTCAATACGTGGAGCATGGTCTTTCAGTTCAGTGCGAGGTTCGTCAATTGTTTCGAGCATCTTGCCGAGGATATGCATACGTCCTTCTTTTGCCTGATTCAATGCACGTTCAAGGATATCAAATGACAAGCCGTCTACCTTAATATCCATCTGCGTAGCAGTGATACCGTTTTCGGTTCCGGTTACTTTGAAGTCCATATCTCCCAAGTGGTCTTCATCACCAAGGATATCCGAAAGTACTGCATATTTGTCTTCACCTGCATTCTTGATTAATCCCATAGCGATACCAGATACCGGTTTTTTGATCTTTACACCAGCATCCATCAGTGCCAATGTTCCGGCACAAACAGTAGCCATGGAAGAAGAACCGTTGGATTCGAGGATATCAGAAACAACACGAACCACGTAAGGATAATCTGTAGGGATCATACCTTTTAATGCACGCCATGCCAAGTGTCCGTGACCAATTTCACGACGCCCTACACCACGCTGTGCTTTTGCTTCTCCTGTAGAGAAGGGAGGGAAGTTATAATGCAATAAGAAACGTTCTTTTCCGTGAACCAGTACGTCGTCTATTGTCTTTTCATCGAGTTTGGTTCCAAGTGTAACAGATGTCAGTGACTGAGTTTCTCCACGAGTGAAGATAGCTGATCCGTGAGGTCCCGGTAATGGATTGACTTCGCTCCAGATAGGACGAATCTCGTTTGTCTTACGTCCGTCCAGACGTTTACCTTCGTCCAGAATGCAACGACGCATAGCTTCTTTTTCTACATCATGATAGTAGCGGTCGATCAATGCGCTTTTCTCAGCCAGTTCTTCTTCAGTAAACTGAGCTTTGAATTCGTCACGGATAGCATCGAAAGCTTCCTGACGTTCGTGCTTGTTCCTGTTTCCGGAAGCTGCAATAGCATATGATTTGTCATAGCAAGCCTCGCGAACAGCCTTACGAAGTTCTTCATCGTTTTCTTCGTGTGAGTATTCACGTTTTACAGTTTTACCAACTTCTTGAGTTAGTTCCATCTGTGCTTTACAATGAATTTTAATAGCTTCGTGAGCCACTTTCATTGCTTCCAGCAGTTCAGCTTCTGATACTTCGTGCATTTCGCCTTCTACCATCATGATATTTTCATAAGTAGCGGCAACCATGAGGTCCATATCTGCTTGTTCAAGCTGGTCGAAAGTAGGATTGATAACGAACTTACCATCAATACGCGCTACACGTACTTCTGAAATCGGTCCGTTGAATGGAATATCTGATACGGCAAGTGCTGCTGAAGCGGCAAGTCCTGCCAATGCATCGGGCATGTCAACACCATCTGCTGAGAACAGGATAATATTTACATAAACTTCTGCGTGATAATTATCGGGGAATAGGGGACGGAGAGCACGGTCTACTAAGCGGCAAGTAAGAATCTCATAATCAGAAGCTCTTCCTTCTCTTTTTGTAAAACCACCAGGAAAGCGGCCAAATGCTGCAAATTTTTCTTTGTACTCTACCTGAAGCGGCATGAAATCTGTTCCGGGAACTGCATCTTTAGCGGCACAAACAGTAGCAAGTAACATGGTATTTCCCATGCGAAGCATTACAGAACCGTCTGCCTGTTTTGCCAACTTTCCCGTTTCGAGCGTGATGGTTCTGCCATCTCCTAACTCGATCGTCTTAACAATTGGGTTGATCATAAAAATTGTTTTATCTATATTTTCTTTCAAAATTCCTGCAAAGATATATATTTATCGTTCTAATATCGTGGGAATGAGATAAAAAGTTATTGCTTATTTGGTTTTTTTTCAAAAAAAGGGTGAAGAACAGAACAAAATGCTTTGATGAGTCTCGAAAAGAACTATATTTGCAGTTCGAAAAATAACATGCATAGATATGAAAAAATTAACTTTTGTAGCACTTGCTGCCTTAGCCTTGAGCTCTTGTAATTCCGGTCCTCAGTTTAAAGTGAATGGAGTGGTTTCGGATGCCAATGGTAAAATGCTTTATCTGGAATCATCAGCTCTTGAGGGTATTATACCTTTGGATTCAGTGAAGTTGAAGGGAAATGGTTCGTTCAGTTTTCGGCAAGCTCGCCCGGAATCTCCTGAGTTTTACCGGTTGCGTGTAGATGACAAAGTTATTAATTTTTCAGTTGATTCAACAGAAACCATTGAGATAAAGGCGCCTTATGTTGATTTTGCTGCTGCTTATACGGTAGAAGGTTCTGAAAATAGCCAGAAAATTAAGGAATTAGGTTTGAAGCAGGCTCGTTTGCAGAGTCAGGTGAATGCGTTACTGGCGGCTGCCCGTTCCAATAAATTGGGGCATGATGTTTTTGAAGATAGTTTGTCTGTGTTGCTCAAAAATTATAAGGATGATGTGAAAGTGAACTATATTTTTGCTGCTCCTAATACAGCCGCTGCTTATTTTGCTTTATTTCAGAAGTTGAATGACTATCTTATTTTCGATCCTTTAAATAGTAAAGACGATATTAAGTGTTTTGCAGCGGTGGCTACCAGTTTGAATAATTCTTATCCTCATGCTATTCGCTCCAAGAATCTGTATAATATTGTAATAAAGGGCATGAAGAATACGCGTGCTCCTAAGCAGAAAACGATAGAGATACCTGAGGATAAGATAGCAGAAACCGGCGTAATTGATATTAGCTTGCGGGATATAAAAGGAAATGTTCGTAAGCTCAGCGAACTAAAGGGGAAGGTTGTTTTGCTGGATTTTTCTGTTTATCAGTCTCAGGCAGGTGCTCCCCACAATCTGATGTTGCGTGAGCTTTATAATAAATATGCAAATCAGGGATTTGAAATTTATCAGGTGTCTTTGGATGCAGATGAGCATTTCTGGAAAACATCAGCCGACAATCTGCCCTGGATTTGTGTGCGTGACGGTAATGGAATATATTCTAATACTGCTGCATTATACAATGTTCGTCAGGTGCCTGCTCTTTTTCTTGTGAACCGGAATAATGAACTGAGTGCACGCGGTGAAGATGTGAAAGACCTGGAGAGTGCGATCAAATCATTACTTTAAGTTGTTATAAATTAGAAGATTTCATTTAAATATGTTACATAGCATTGGTTTTTACTTGACGCGTATCATTTAAAAGCCTATCTTTGCAAAAGAAATAATGAAAAGAGGGTTCCAGCATGGTTCATGTTGGAATTCTTTTTTGTTTTATATGACCGTTTAAATTAAAGGAGGAAAAACATCATGGCTTATATGTCAGAAGAAGGTTACAAGAAATTAATGGCAGAACTAAAAGAACTGGAAACAGTAGAGCGCCCTAAGATTTCTGCGGCAATAGCCGAAGCACGTGATAAAGGTGACTTGTCAGAAAATGCAGAGTATGATGCTGCAAAGGAGGCGCAAGGTATGCTTGAGATGAAAATCAATAAGCTGAAGGCAATTATTGCAGACGCGAAGATTATTGATGAGTCGAAACTGAAAACAGATTCAGTACAGATTTTGAATAAAGTAGAGCTGAAGAATACAAAGAATGGTATGAAGATGACTTATACCATTGTATCCGAAAGTGAAGCTAACCTGAAAGAAGGAAAGATTTCCGTAAGTACCCCGATTGCTCAGGGATTACTTGGCAAGAAGGTGGGTGATGTTGCTGAGATTCAGGTTCCACAAGGTAAAATCAGTCTGGAGGTAGTAAACATTTCGTTTTAACACTAAGGCAGGTCCATTATAAGGGCTTGCCTTATTTTATATATTTAGGTTATGGCAACAATATTCAGTAGAATTATCGCAGGTGAAATTCCCTGTTATAAGGTGGTAGAAGATGAACGCTTTTTTGCTTTCCTTGATATCAATCCGCTGGTGAAAGGGCATGTGTTGGTTATCCCCAAGCAAGAGATTGATTATATTTTCGATTTGAGTGATGATGACCTGGCAGCCATGCATGTCTTTGCCAAATCGGTAGCTCGTGCTATTGAGAAAGCTGTTCCTTGCAAACGTGTGGGGATGGCTGTTATGGGGCTGGAGGTTCCTCATGCTCATATTCATCTTATTCCTATTAATAAGGAATCGGATATGATAATCTCCAATCCCAAACTAAAATTATCTGATGAAGAGTTTAAGGAAATAGCCGGAAGCATTCATCAGGCATGGGTGAAATAAAAACCTTCTTCTTCTAAATAATGGAAAAGCGCATTGTCCGGGTGGATAGTGCGCTTTGTTGTTTTTATATCTTTATCCATGTACCTTTGCGCCATAAAAACTCAAGTGGCCCTTGTTTATGGCGTTCCAGCCAGTAGCGACTGAATATCAGCTGGATCGTAAATAAGAATAATCCGATGAATAGCGTTGCGGTTGCTCCGGTAGATGTATAAAGTCCTAACCCAAAGCCATAGTAGATACAAACGCCTATGATGGACTGTGAGATATAGTTAGTCAGGCTCATTCGACCATAGGGAATAACGATCTGCTGCCATTTATATCCGTCGCCTTTCTTAAACCATAACAATGTAAATGCAGAGATTAAAATAAGCATGAAAGTAAAGTTTGCCAGCGATGGAATAGCTATGTTGAAGGGCGTTAGTACAGACTGGTTATGAATGTATGCCGGAGCAAGAACGCGAAGGATATGGAGTGGAATAAAAGCGATAACAGATAGTCTAAGGATGCGTTTCCAGATACAGATTGTAGATGTACTTTTGATAAAGTATTTCCTGCGTCCCAGTAACATCCCAAACATAAATAAAGCGGCAGTTTGAAATAGGCGTCCATTTTCTACCTGCCAGATATTACTGTATAATTGTCCGTTCCATATATTATTGTTTAAAACCTCAAGGAAAGTTCCGTGACTGGTAGTCTCTTGGGCAAGTAGGGCATAAGGCATGAACTTATCTGCGCTTATTATGTAATCGGGGTTTAATAGTGCATAAATCATTCGACCCCATTCAAAAGGTTGGAGTAGTAGAATCAGTGCAATCCGGAAGACCGTTTTATCTTTTAGTCTGCAAACGGGAATTAGTGTGAGTCCAACGACGGAGTAAAGCAGTAAGATGTCACCGTTATAAAATAAAGCATGCAATTGGGAAAAAAGGAATAGCAAGACCATACGCCAGGCAAAACGTCCGCGGAAATCTATTCCCCGCTTTTCGGCATTGTGGTATTGAATGTAGAAACTAAATCCAAAAAGGAGTGAGAATGTTGCATAAGCTTTTCCCGCAAATAAGAAAAACAGCGTATTCCATACCCCCTTGTCCAACGTTTGCAACCATTCAGGTTGAGCTTCAGGAATAAAATAAATGTTGTAATGTTCTAAGTTATGTAATAATACAATAGCCAGTAAGGCAAAACCACGTAGTGCATCTACTACATTGAGTCTGTGAGAGTTTTGAAGAGTTTTGTCCATTTCTCAGTTGGTGCTGTTTTATTAACCGGAAACATGTCCGGAATGGTAATAGATTTTTTGCAAAGATAAAGGAATAGTTTTTAATACCTATATATCTTTTGCTAAAACTGAGATGGAGCATTACTTGATAAAAAAAAGGGGCTTTTTTAGCCCCTCCTTTATTTAAATGTAGTCATCGCCCATTTTCATCTGAGCGTCATTGACATATTTTCGTATAGCATATTCTTCGTCTTTTTTGCAGATAAGCAATACGTTTTCTGATTCAGCAACCAGGAATCCTTCGAGTCCTTCAATGACTGCCAGTTTTCCTTCAGGTAAGACAACTATATTGTTTTTACTATTGTAGATCAATGATTCACTTTTCAAAGTGACATTGTTGTTCTCGTCTTTCGGAGAGAGGTCATATAATGATCCCCATGTTCCTAAATCCGACCAGCCAAAGTCCCCAAGTGACACATAAACATTATCTGCTTTTTCCATAACACCAAAGTCAATGGATACATTGGGACAAGCAGGAAAGTTCTCTTCAATAAAAGAGGTTTCTTCGGGAGTTCCGTAGAAATCTTTTCCTGCTCCTAATTTTGATGCTAATTCGGGTAATAATATTTCGCTGGCTTTAATAATGGTATTAACGTTCCACATAAATAATCCGGAGTTCCAATAGAACTCACCACTTTCTACAAATACTTTAGCCAGTTCGAGTTCCGGCTTTTCTGTAAAAGTTTTTACTTTGTAGAAGTTTTCTCCATCCTGTTCGGCTATCTGAATATATCCGTAACCTGTTTCCGGCCGATTCGGTTTAATACCTAATGTGAGTAGTTTGTCTGAATGTGCAACAAAGTCGAGTCCTTTTTCAATGGCTTCCAGAAACTCACCTTCTTTCAGTATCAAATGGTCTGAAGGAGCTACTACTATGTTAGCGTTCGGGTTTATTGCACGGATATGATAGGAAGCCCACGCGATACAGGGAGCGGTATTTCTTCTTGCCGGTTCAAGCAAAATTTGATTCGGGTTCAATTCCGGAAGCTGTTCTTTCACTAGGTCTGCATACATCGCATTGGTTACGATGAGTATATTTTCCGTAGGGATTACTTTGTTAAAGCGATCAAAAGTTTGCTGTAACAAAGAGCGTCCGGTACCAAAGAAATCCAGAAATTGTTTAGGCAGAGTTTTGCGACTAAATGGCCAGAAGCGGCTGCCAATGCCACCTCCCATAATTACACAATAATTATCTTTACCTGTCATGATATTGACTGTTTTAAAAGTTTCTGCTAATTTACGGTTTATTCTTTGAACAGAGAAGTGTTTAAGGGATGTTTTATAAATTTTTCCTCCTTTTTTTAT
>QWCY01001603.1_pt1 | contig 32432 bp, 25 predicted proteins | sample 1972631 | NCBI WGS metagenome assembly QWCY01 (sample SAMN09866696, study PRJNA288562) | Human gut metagenome isolate pre1_stool, whole genome shotgun sequencing... | isolation source: gut | host: Homo sapiens | place: USA: California
TGAAGGAGAGCCCCGCCTCGGCATTTGCCTCGAGGCGACGCTTGACGCTATCCTTCGCCATCATATAGTTCACCGTAATATGCTTACCGATGTCTCGGATGAAGTTGAGGAAGCTGTAGTCCTTCATCCAGTCGTAGTTGTTCAGGAGTAGTGCCTTATTGGGAGCGTCCGACTCAAAGTCGAGGAAGTGCCCCAGCTGCCGCCCGATGCACTCCTGATTGTGTCGGAGCGTGTCCATGTCTAGGAGGTTGCGCTCCTGAGACTTCATCGAGGGGTCGCCGATCATACCCGTAGCTCCACCCAGTAGAGCTATCGGTCTGTGTCCAGCACGCTGCAAATGTCGTAGCATCATCACGCCGACGAGGTGACCGATGTGGAGCGAGTCAGCCGTCGGGTCAAAGCCCACGTAGGCAGTCGTCAGATGCTCTGTGAGTTGCTCTTCGGTGCCTGGCATGATATTATGAATCATCCCACGCGCCTTCAGTTCGCTAATCAGTGAGGAGTGGCTCATAGTTATTCTTTTGTATTACTTAGGTTACAAAGGTACGAATAAATGAGTACGAGTAGCTCTACCATCGCCCCCTAAATCCTTTAACGCTCTAGAAGGAGATGTACCTCCCACACAAGCTCCACGGCACAGATTACCCTGTTTCTCCCGATCCCCACGTAGGAGTTCCCAAATCCCCACGTGGGGATCGGAGGTTACTTCAGCTTGAAGTAGCAGATGATCGGCTTGTGGTCGGAGATCTCTGCGGTGCGGTCTACGTGGGCAGCACGTGCCTCTATCTGATCGCTGTAGAGCATATGATCGATGCGCACACCGATGAGCGCCTTAAAGTAGTAGCTGTAGTTGGTCCCTCGCCCAGTCGTCGCAATCGCATCGTGTAGCCCTGTCGAGAGACGATGATGCGTGTAGGAGATGGGCGTGTCGTTAAAGTCTCCACAGATCAGTATGTAGGGCGACTCCTGATAGTTGACATCTTGATAGATCTGCTCGACTTGCTTAGCACGACGCCTGAAGGGAGGAGAGAAGCGCCCTCCGACAGCTTGGGTGAAGCCCTTGGGGTTGCCTTCCTGAGCTAGCTGGAAGTAGTGCTTCTGCTCTTCTTTTGTAAAGGCAAAAGACTCTAGATGCAGGTTGTATAGTAGGAGCTTCTTCTCCCCGATGAGGATCGTAAAGAGTGCCCCCCCGTTAAACTCGGAGTGCAAGTCTATGGGGCGTGTGGAGAGGATGGGGTACTTAGAGAGTACGATGAGACGGCTACCGTGATCCTTGACGGCATAGGCAGAGCTGTAGTAGGGATACGCCTTGAGGATGCGCTGCAGACTACGCTCAGACATATACTTCGACTTGTTGGAGCTGAGCCACCCCTCCTGCAGACAGATGATGTCGGCGTCGCTCTCAGCGAGGTACTCCGTGGTGGGGTGCTGGTCGTGCGGCCCTAGCTTGGTAAACTGAAAGGCGTTGGCATTGAGACTCACCACTTTGATCCAGTTCTCCCGATCGATGGGGGGCGTTTGGCGTAGTCGTATCGGAGCGTACAGAAGGAGCGTGGGGAGGGAGATGAGGAGCATCACCGTATTGATCACGGCACGACTCCAGGCTCGGATGATAAACCAATAAATAGCCTGCAGTACGACCAGTGCGAAGAGCAGCGGAAAGAATAAGCCTAGATAAGCAAAGAGCGTCGTCGTGGTCGGGGAGATATAGCGACTGAGCAAGGCTCCGATGAAGAGGAACAGTAGTAGCAGATTGGCAAAGGAGACGAAGGTGTGCCACAAGCCACGGATCACGCTCCATAGGGTATGCCTCTTGGCTGGTTGCTGCGGACTCTTCTGAGTGGGAGCTACGGTGGGTTTCGTTGTGCTATCCATTGATTGCCTGATTAGTTGTGGTCTGACTGGTCAAGCCACTGATTATTATGCTCGATGAGTTGCTCCCGCTCTTCATCAGATAGACTCTGGTAGCCAGACTGCTGCACCTTCTCTAGGAGCTGACGGTAGCGTGCCGTCTGAGCATCTTGTAGGGTCGCTTGCTGGCGAGCGGTGCGCTGGCGTCGACGCTGGTACAGTCCTAAGCCACAGCCCCACAGGACGCCCGCAAGGTGTGCAATCAGCCCGCCTATGTTGTACCCGCCATAGGCGAGGAGCAAGAGAAGGAAGACGAATAGCCCCACTTGCCACACACGGAGCGAACCGATCAAGGGTAAAGGCATCTCTTCGCGAGGTGCTGAGCCGATCATATAGCCTACGAGTGCGATGACCGAAGCGGAGGCGCCCACGAGCGGTAACCCGAGCAGGAGTACACCACTGGTACGTAGTAGCGTGGTAAAAAGGACGAAGGCACCTCCACCTACGACCGCTCCCCCGAGGTAGCTCCAGACGAACTGTCGCCATCCGCTGAGGCGCAGCAACATTTCGCCAAAGAGCCATAGTAGGAGCAGGTTGAGCAGGAGGTGCAGCCCACTATTGTGCAGGAGCGTATAGGTGATGATGGTCCAAGGTCGGCGCCACAGAGCATCAGGCGAGCAGGAGAGGTAGAGCTGATCCACGACGCTGCGCGTCCACTGCGTGGGTAGCGGTGCAGGTAGCTGACGAACGATAAAGTCCGCCAGCCAGAAGGCTACCAGTAGGAGCGTGATGCCCCACAGAAGCTGCCGATTAGGATCTATACGCTTCGCCAAACGCATTGTACAGCTTGCCTTGCTTGCGCCACAGCAGTATGAGGAGCAGACCACCTAGCATTCCTCCTAGATGGGCGAAGTGAGCTACGTCGCTCTGTAGGTTTGCCACGCCAAGGAAGAGCTCGATCACTCCGTAGCCGATGACAAAGTACTTAGCTCTGATCGGTATCGGTATGAAGAAGAGGTAGATCGCAGCATTGGGAAAGAGCCATCCGAAGGCGAGTAGCAGGCCAAAGACAGCTCCCGAAGCGCCTATCGTCAAGAGCTGATTGACAAAGAACTTCGTCGCCATACGCGATCCATCGGGGAAGGCGATCACCTCGTACCCCATCACATGTCTGACGGTGGTCAAGCCCCAGACAAGCTCCTGCGAGAGCGCTGCTGTGAGTCCGCAGACGAGGTAGAAGAGCAGGAAGCGCTGAGCGCCCCAAGTACGCTCGATGGTCGTGCCGAACATAAAGAGCGCAAACATATTGAAGAAGAGGTGCGAGAAGCTTCCGTGGAGGAACATATAGGTCACCGGCTGCCATATATGGAAGTCCTGAGCCGTGATGTAGTGTAGACCTAGGAGACCCGTCAGATCTACGCCCGTACGTGGCACCACCTGCTGAGCGACGTAGCAAATCAGGTTGATGATAAGTAGGTTGAGCGTTACGGGCGGAATCTGTATCCGAGGTGATGTATCGAATGAGTGCATAGCGTTATGTTCTAATCGTTGCGTTGTATAGAGTGTTAGTACCAACCACTGCCACCATAGGAGGGTAGGCTGTGCTGCTCCCACTTGAGGTCACGAAGTAGGGAGGCGTTGACACCGATCACTACGTTGTACGACTTGTAAGCTCCGAGCGGGATGACACTCGCTGTGAGCGACCAGCAGTGCAGGTCTCGTGTTATATTGATCGTCATACCCGTCAGTTTCTTCAGGTCGAAGTTGTAGTTGGCGTCAAAAGAGAAGTTCCAGTTTGGCGTAGGCTGTAGCTGTCCACGGAAAGAGAGGTTTTGCGTAAACTTATACTCAAACTCTCGTCGCTCTGTGTTGAACTTCTGTCTATCTTGCGCTACATTTATACTATAGTTGAAGGAGAAGCTCCACGGCACGCCAAACTTCAAGTATCCATCGTCGTCCCAGCTATCCGTTTGGCTGTAACTACTGCGGGTTCCTCCACCCCCTGGAGCGCCCTCGAGACCCATCCTATCGACTCCTGGGCTAGCTCCCATTGCCATCGGGTCATCAGTTGGTGACTTCGCTGAGTTTTCGTCTGTCGTGGACGACTTCTTGTTCTTATTAAAGAGTCCACCGATCCAGTTACCGAGCTTCTCGAAGGTCTGCGGTGTAAATGTGTAGTTAAAGCTTGTACCCGTGCCTAGGAAAGCACCGATGCCGTGTCCATTAAATAAGCGTAGCTTGTCCACACGGTAGGGTCTCACGTTGCCCTGTGGGTCAGTGTAGTAGTCCCATTCGTAAGGATCGAAGGCAGCGGAGAGCCGCAGTACGAAAGTCTTCGTGAGCCTTATCGCAATGTTGGTGCTAAGGTTACTCCAGCGGAAGGAGTCGGCAGCCATATTGTAGGAAAAGCGGAGTCCAAACTGATCTATGAGCGAAATCTTCTTAAACTGCTCCTCAACGGCCGTCGAGTCACTCGGCAGGCGCCACTTCATCTCCACGTTGTTGTCAAAAGAGAAGTTGATCGCCCCCATTTTGCCCCGTCCTGGGTGTCCGAAGATGCCACGCTCGTAAGGCGTATAGATGAAGTTGTGTGCCTGTCCCAGCGTATCGACATAGTCTATCTCACGATAGTAGCCCCAGAAGGGGTCTCCAAAGTCTGGAGCATATGAGAGTGATATGGAGGGCGTGAGACGATGGCGGATCATCTGCACACGATCGCCAAAAAGCTTCTGCCACGGCTGATAAAAGCCGTAGAGCGTCGTACTCATCGAGAGCGACGCACTGAAGTTGTTCAGGTGATAGAAGCCGTAAGTGGTGTCAGCATCTACGATTCGTTGCTGCGCTTCGTCCCACTGCTTCTCTACCCGCGAGGTGTACCAGTAAGCGGTGTAGTTGATCGAGGGAGAGATCTTGATATAGTTAAAGAGGTCGAAAGAGGCTGAGATAGGTATCGAGTGTTGCATACCATTGCGCCAATCTTTGACCAGATTGCTCTTGAGGATCAGATTCTCCTTGGTGGTGATGCTGTTACGCAGTGAGCCGTTGTAGCTGAGCGATATCTTCTCGTACCAGCGCTCCTTGCCTACACGGTTCTTTCGCTTGAAGGGGTAGATCGTCGAGAGCGAGAGCGAGAGGTTCGGCAGGGTCACACTGATGGTCGAGTCACGTGAGCGCTGATCAATGTTGAAGGCTCCTGTCAGCGAGAGCGGTATGCTCGCAAAGCTTCGACGGTAGCTGATGCTAGAGCCTTTCGTATTCTCTGCACGTCGCTGATGATCGTAGACAGCTTGGGTCGCATTGTGGTTGTAACTACTAGTCGAGAAGTTGACCGAAGCCGAGAAGTTGCGTAGCGGATCCGCTTTGGGGTCTTGCGAGTGCGTCCACCTGAGCGATATATCCTGTGATCGGCTGTAAGTCGAGGGTATATCTTTGTCTCCCTGCACCGTCGATATATAGCCCGCCTGGACACTACCATTATACTTATAGCGCTTGCGATAGTTTGACGCAGCGTTGACCGCCCAGGAGCCGTTGGTATAGACGTCACCCGTGAGTGTGAGATCCCAGTAGTCGTTTAGATTGAGGTAAAGCCCCCCGTGCGTTAGGTACAGCCCTCGCGTCTGGTCGATACCATAGCTCGGCATGATGATACCCGAAGTCTGCTTCTCATTGAAGGGGAAGAAGGCAAACGGTAGCCCGATGAAGTAGAGTGGCACGTCAGCCATAACCAAATAGACAGGGCCCGTGACAATTTTGTCCTCAGGCTTGGCCTTAGCACGAGTTAGGTTGATGTAAAAGTGCGGATGCTCGTGCTGGTCGCAAGTAGTGTAGCGACCATCCTTGAGGTACATCGTATTGTCCTTGAGACGCTTCGTCTGATCGGAGGTCAGATAGCCCTCACCCTGCTGGGTTGTCACGTCTGTGATGAAGCCTTGACCCGTCTTGAAGTTGTACTTCATCGTTGTACTCTCAAACTGCTGATCCCCATCGGCAAACTTCGGCTTAGCCGTCGGCTGCCCTAGACTATCTAGGACATACTGGGCATAGACCTCAGAGCTGTCGGAGACGATCTTCAGATAGTTTGCCTCGATGCTCATCGTCTGGTACTTGACCTCGCTCGGCCCGAAGAAGTACATCATATTATCGCCCGTCATAACGAGCGAGTCCTGAGCCGAAAAGGTCACAGGCGCCTCCAGCTTAAAAAGCTCGACCGAGTCGCTCTCTGTGAGAGATGTCTCAGTGGCACTGGCTAATGTGTCTATATCCTTGGGTGTCAGTGTCGTATCCGCCTTGATGGTGAGGCTGTCGACGGTCGTTGCCACGGAGTCTATCGCTAGGGGGGTGGCTAGAGTGTCGAGCTGGCGGACTGTATCTGCCGATAGGTCAGCCACGACCGTGTCTAGAGGCTCCGTCTGCGATGGTGTAGCTACGGGCGGCTCCGTATGTCGTACCTGCGTCGCACACGACACGACCGCCACACCTACGCAGAGCAGGAGGAGCAGTCTCAAGAGCGAGCGGGGGACTATGATAGAGCTAGACATATACGATAGTAACGGGAGCGAGCTTGTGATGATGCGTCAATCGCTGACAAAGGTACTAAATAGTGGCGTTTATTCGTATGTAGTCCATATGAACCTCACGACTGATCCGTCTTAAGTGCAGCACCTCTTATGTCATAGCCACGTGGATATTTGAAAATCCCCACGTGGAAAAGAAACATTCTCCACGTGGGCGAGAAACAAAACTTCGGAGGAATGAAATGAAACTTCGGAGGAAATGATTCGCCCCTACGTGGAGAATCAAAAATAGCCACGTGGAGATCTGCCGTTTCCCACGTGGCTATTCGTTTATATAGAGGTTTCTACCAGATCATCACACGACCGAGCGCCCCTATAGGTCATCACAAGTAGCGATGACGTAGTAAGACGCCCAGTGTCAAGTAGCTCTGACGATAAGGCTCGCAGTGGAGCCGTAGGAAGAGTCCCAGCTTGTCGAGATAGCGCACCCTAGGGTGTGCCTCGAGACCAGCCTGCAGATGCGCATAGCTCTGCTCCTTAGCCGCTCTGTCGTAGCCGATGCCGATGCCATAGCTGTGGCGCAACTCTACGTACCGCCACTGGTAGAGCGGTATACCTACGAGGAGGTCGCTGTGGAGTGTGGGGCGCTCCTTGTCGGGTCGGAGGGAAAGCTCTGCGGTGTAGTTGAGCGTGGAGGTTTGCCAGCCCAGTTGCGCCCCGACACAGCCTGCGCCTCCCGACAAGTGGCGACTACATAGCAGTGATAAGTAGAAGTAGTTGTCTGGTATCTCAGGGCTGACAGCTGGCGTATAGCGACCGAAGAGGAGATCACTCACGAGATAGCCCACATGAGCCATCGAAACCCCTATGAGTCCACCCCACAGGACATCAGAGTACCAGTGGCGATTGTTGGCCATACGCCCGAAAGCGACAGACGTGGCGAAGATATATTGCAAGCGAGCGAGTAGCGGGTAGTCGGCACCATACTCAAGGTTAAAAAGCTCGGCACCGAGGAAGGCTGTCGCTGTATGTCCCGACGGAAAGCTATTGGCCGTCGAGCCATCGGGTCGCATACGCTGTACCCCGCTTTTGACCGAAAGGACGATGGCAGCGGTTCCTAGAGCGCCTATACCGTCGGCTGTCAGCATCTCGCCCCATGTGCGGGAGCGCCCCGTGGCACCGCCACAGCGCATAGCCAGCTGTAGCCCGTAAGAGGCAAACTGCATATGGTCATCGTAGTGATTACGCCAGCGAGTACCTAGGAGAGAGTGACGAGTCGTACGGATAGCTATGTCACTATGATGCAGCGGATAGGCTGCGAAGACTCCCCCAGGGAGTAGCACGCTGAGAGGATCGGGCGAAGGTGCCAGCGTGTCTGACTGGTGGCTCTGAGCTAGCAGCTCGCCACAAGGAAGTAGGAGGAGTAAGAGCGTGAGCGTCAGGAGGATTATGAGTCGCATAGAGTGCTGAAGCGGTTTTATAAGAGGTTACGCCCTATGCCCCATACGACGATAAGGACGAAGATGATCCAACTAGCGGTGCGCCCAGAGAAGCGGCGGTAGAGTCGCTCGGCTCGCACACTATGTGGACGTGTCAGCTCCAGCATCACGAGGAGAGCTAGGTAGAGCAGCGCTGGTATGAGCATCACGTTGAGCTGTAGCACTCGTCCTAAGTCGCCATGGAGCAATGCGTGGATGCCCCGCAGCGAACCACACCCAGGGCATTGCCACCCCGTGAGCTGCAGGAAGGGGCAGCGCGGTATCCTCAGGCTCTCGGGACTATATAAGTAAAGCACCACTCCCCCTACCAGCATACAGCCTAGTAGAGCGAGCAGTGCTTTGTTGTGTCGGCTCGTAGCGAGCATCTCGCCTCGGCGTGGACTTTACTTCAGATTGTCGAAGCCTCGGCCGTAGACTCCATGCACCGTACCCTCGGAGACGAACGCATCGGGATCGATCTCCTTGATGATACGATTGATGCTCTGTAGATGTGCCTTGCGGGTGACTACCATAAGGATGCGCATCTCCTCCTGCGAGTAGCCTCCGTCAGCGTGGATGAGTGTACAGCCACGATGCAGGCGCTGGATGATCGCCTCGTTGATCTCTTTGTACTTCTTGCTAAAGATAAAGAGCTGTATCGAGTGCTTATTGCTATTGGTCCAGTAGTCGAGCGTGATAGCGCAGAAGACTACCTCCACGATAGAGAAGGTGAGTAGCTCAGCACCGAGCTGCGGGTCTTTGCCCACAAGGTATACATTGACAAAGTAAGAGGTGATCACGATCGTCGCATCGATCAGGATCATAGCGCGCCCCAGGGAGAGCGTCGTGTACTTGTTGAAGATAGAGACGATGACATCCGTACCACCCGTACTACCATTCACGTGAAAGACGAGAAAGAGTCCACTACCGCATAGGATACCACCGATGATCACCGCCATAAAGCGCTCTTCTCTGAGCAGAGGTCCCACGTTAGGTATGTTGTCCGTGAGCCAGTGACTCAGGTTGTGGTACACCTCCGTATTTGGATCTCCAAAGAGCGCCTGACCGATAGGGATTGCTATACCCATCAGGAGAACTCCGATGAGCGTCTTGACGGAGTAGCGCCACCCTAAGAAGATAATCGAGACGACCAGTAGCCCGACGTTGATGATGTTGTACGGGATAAAGGCGGGGATGTTTGTAGCGATCTGTATGATGGTCGTGACACCGGCTAGTCCGCCCGTTGCGATCTCCTGTGAGAGGATAAAGCCCGCCCAACCGAGGACATAGAGACAGACACCAAGTACGATAAAGAAGAAGTCGTGGACGAAGTACCACGCTTTCGCTCGCTTACTAACAGGAGCTGCTAAAGCTTGAGTCATAGTATATGATTTGTTTTTCTAGAGATAGATGGGATAGTCTTCCCTTAGCTCAGTACCAGGACGGCACGAGCCGAAGACTTTATCATTACAATACAATGTTGACAATGCGCCCTGGCACGACAATTACCTTCTTGAGGGGCTTGCCGTCGATCCACTTGATCGTATCGGCATGCGCTAGCACCTGCTCCTCGATCTGCTCCTTGGAGAGCCCAGCGGGAAGCTCGAGGTTAAAGCGTACCTTGCCATTGAAGCTAACGGGATAGCGTACCGAGTCCTCAGCGATGAGCGACTCGTCACACTGGGGCCATACGGCCGTCACGATGCTCTCAGCAGAGAGCGTATCATTACTGCATACGGAGCGCATCTCCTGCCACAGCATCTCTGCGATATGAGGCGCAAAGGGCGAGAGCAAGATCGCCAAGGGACGGAGTACCTCCAGCGACGTGGTCTGAGCTTTCTGCAGCTCGCCCACAGCAATCATAAAGGCTGAGACGGAGGTGTTGAAGGAGAGGCGCTCGATGTCTTGCGTGATCTTCTGGATCAACTTATGGATCGTGCGTAGCTCCTCACGGCTTGCCTGGACATCAGCAGAGACGGTGAGCTGCCCCTCGCCATCGTGGTAGAGTGACCAGACACGCTTGAGGAAGCGGTAGACGCCGTCGATGCCATTCGTGTCCCACGGCTTGCTCTGCTCTAGAGGCCCGAGAAACATCTCGTACATCCTCAGCGTATCGGCTCCATACTGCTCGATGATTTCGTCTGGATTGATCACGTTAAACATCGACTTACTCATCTTCTCCACAGCAAAGCCACAGAGATAGGTGCCGTCCGCCTCGGTGATGAAGGTGGCATCGTGTAGGTCGTCACGCCACTGACGGAACGCTTCCTGATTGAGTACGTCGTTCTGCACCAAGTGTATGTCTACGTGCATCTGCGTCACGTCGTACTGCTCGCGCTGCGAGTAGGTGACAAACTGATTCGTACCCTTGATGCGGTAGACGTAGTTAGAGCGTCCCTGGATCATTCCTTGGTTGACCAGGCGCTTAAATGGCTCATCCTCGCAAACGACCCCGAGGTCGTAGAGGAACTTATTCCAGAAGCGGCTATAGATCAAGTGACCTGTAGCATGCTCCGTACCGCCAATGTAGAGATCTACCTGTCGCCAGTAGTTATTAGCTTCGGGAGAGACCAAAGCGGACTTATTCTGCGGATCCATATAGCGTAGGTAGTAAGCGCTACTCCCAGCGAAGCCTGGCATCGTGCAGAGTTCGTAGGGATAGCCCTCCGCCGTACACCAGTTCTTAGCACGTCCTAGCGGGGGTTCGCCACTCTCCGTGGGGAGATACTTGTCTACCTCGGGAAGGGTCAAGGGGAGCTTGTCGAGTGGCAACGTGTGCGGCACACCCTCCTTATAATATATAGGTATCGGCTCACCCCAGTAGCGCTGGCGACTGAAGATAGCGTCACGCAGACGGTAGTTGATCCGCTTCTTGCCCAGACCACGCTCATCGAGGTAGTGACACATATAGTCGATCGCCTCAGAGACTGGCTTGCCATCGAGCAGCGGTGAATTGATCAGCTCGCCCTCTTTGCTGTCAAGGCTTTCGCTCCATGTGGAGGGGTCGGACGCTTCGCCACCTTTTGGCAAAACAACCTGACGTATCGGCAGGTCAAAGTGCCGTGCGAAAGCAAAGTCTCTTGAGTCGTGCGCTGGCACCGCCATAATAGCGCCTGTGCCATAGCCCGCCAGCACATAGTCGCTGATCCAGATCGGGATCTGCTCTCCCGTGAGCGGGTGCTCTGCATAAGAGCCGGTGAAGACACCCGTCACCGAGTGATCCGCCTGGCGCTCACGCTCTGTGCGGCGCTTCGTACGATCTAAGTACGCCTTTACAGCCGCACGCTGCTCCTCCGTAGTTAGGTCAGCCACTAGACTACTCTCGGGAGCTAGCACCATAAAGGTGACTCCGTAGAGCGTATCGGGGCGGGTCGTAAAGATCTCGATAGGCAGCTCACCACGAGCGGTGCTAGCCTTGAAGGTAACTGACGCACCGACCGACTTACCGATCCAGTTGCGCTGCATCTCCTTGAGCGCATCGCTCCAGTCGAGCTGATCTAGACCCGCCAGCAGACGCTCCGCATAAGCAGAGACACGGAGGCTCCACTGCTTCATCTTGCGCTGCACCACAGGATAACCACCACGCTCGCTCACGCCATCACTCACCTCATCATTAGCGAGGACAGTACCGAGCTCAGGGCACCAGTTGACCACACTCTCCCCAAGGAAGGCCAAGCGATAGTGCATCAGCCACTCCGACTGCTTCGCCTCGCTCGCTGCTCGCCACTCCTCAGCCGTTAGCTCTAGGGGCGTACTGCTGTAAGCGGTACAACCCTCCGTGCCATACGCCTCGAGATGCTTGACTAGCTTGTCGATAGACTCAGCACGATCTGTCGCTGTGTCGTAGTAATGGTGGAAGAGCTGTATGAAGGCCCACTGCGTCCACTTGTAGTACTCCGGATCGCAGGTCACCACCTGACGGCTCCAGTCGAAGCCAAAGCCAATGTTGTCTAGCTGCTCACGGTAGCGAGCGATGTTGACCCGTGTCGTCTCCTCGGGGTGGCGGTTCGTCTGAATAGCGTACTGCTCAGCCGGCAGACCGAAAGCGTCGTACCCCATCGGGTGCAGCACGTTGTACCCTTGTAGACGCTTATAGCGAGCGTAAATGTCGGAGGCGATGTAGCCTAGCGGGTGCCCTACATGTAGTCCCGCACCAGAGGGATAGGGAAACATATCCAGTACGTAGTACGAAGGCTTATCACGGTCTATCTCTACCCGATAAATATCTGCGTCTTGCCAGAGGCGCTGAGCCGACTGCTCTATGTCGTGGTGATTGTAATCCATACAGTTCTCTTTATTATAGTACAAAGGTACGAAATTAGAGATTAGAAATTAGAAGTTAGATTTCCGATCATTCTGATGGCTCTGATCTACCCCGATAGTTCTGATTACTCTGAAAGGACTAGCTAATAGCCAATCGCTTGCCTCGTAGGGAGTTTTCGACTCTGAGCTGTTTCCAAAAACTTTTCAGCCTTGGAAAAATAAATTTCCAAGGGAGGAAACTAAACTTTCCAAGGGAGGAAAAATAGTTTTCCAAGGGAGGAAAACTTTTGGAGAGTGTGGCGTAACAACCATTGCACGAAATAGTCGTACCTTAGCGGAGTCTTTAAGTTCACAGTTCATAAAAACAGACGCAAATGATACCACAACACAAGAGTAATCCACCGCAGTGGACAGAGATCTACAGCCAATCTAATCTCCCCGAGGAGCTACAGTCGCTCAAGGCTCTTACGATGAACTTATGGTGGTCTTGGCAGCCACGTGCTATACGACTCTTTCAGGCTATCGACCCCGAGCTGTGGGCGCAGACCGATGGTAATCCCCGCTGGATGCTTCACCTCCTAGGTGCTGAGCGCATTGCGGAGCTTTGTCAGGATCGTGCCTTCCTCGCAGAGGTGCAGTCCCTTTATGATGAGCTACAGACCTATCTTCAGGAGCGTCCCGATGAGACTCGCCCCTCGGTCGCTTACTTCTGTATGGAGTACGGCATTAGCAATACGCTACACATTTACTCTGGTGGTCTAGGCATTCTCGCAGGTGACTATGTCAAGGAGGCGAGCGATAGCAACGTACGGCTCACTGCCGTGGGGCTTCTCTACCGCTACGGCTACTTCACCCAAAGTCTCGATCCCAGTGGTAATCAGGTGGCGCACTATGTGCCGCAAAACTTTTACAACCTACCTCTCGAGCCAGTACGTAACGAGCATGGCGAGCGGCTGACGCTACATCTAGAGATGGCTTCACTGCCTGTGGTCTGTCAGGTGTGGCGTGTGCCAGTAGGTCGTGTGTCGCTCTACCTGCTGGATACTGATGTGCCTGAGAATGGAGATCTGGCGAAGAGCATCACTCACAGCCTCTATGGTGGTGACTGGGAAAATCGACTCCGTCAGGAGTACCTCCTAGGTATCGGTGGTACGATGCTACTCAAGCAGCTCGGCATCACGTGCGATGTGTACCATATGAATGAGGGGCATGCGGCCTTTATGAATGTGGAGCGCTTGGTCAACTTGGTGGAGGATAGGGGCTTGCCCTTTGACGTAGCTCTGGAGGTGGTACGTGCCTCATCGCTCTATACGGTGCATACGCCTGTGCCTGCGGGACATGACTACTTTGAGGATGCTTTGATCGATCGTTACTTCGCACCCTTCTATAGTCGTCTGGGTATCTCTCGGAATGACTTTATTCAGCTGGGCAAGGATAGCCACGGGAGCGGTGGTAAGTTCTCTATGAGCGTCTTAGCGCTACATACCTCTCAAGAGGCCAATGGTGTGAGCAAGCTGCATGGCGATGTGTCGAAGCGTATGTTTGCCCCAGTCTGGGAGGGCTTCTTCCCCGAGGAGAGCCATGTCACCTATGTGACCAATGGTGTGCATCTGCCTACGTGGGCGGCGCCTGAGTGGCAGCAGTTTTTCGTCCGTCACTTTGGTGCTGACTATCTAAGTCATCAGTCTCAGGAGGAGATGTGGTCTAAGATTATGAGCGTGCAGAGTGATGAGATACGTCAGATACGTCAGCGACTCAAGAGACGACTGATACAGCACATACAGCACACGATCATAGAGACCCACGGACAGATAGGACTCCCTCCACGGCTCGCTAAGGCAACGCTCAACGAGCTACAAGAGCGAGCACTGTACATAGGCTTCTCACGCCGCTTCGCTACCTACAAGCGTGCTCATCTGCTCTTTGAGGATTTAGATGCTTTGGCTAAGATCCTAGATAATGAAGAGCGTCCCGTCCGCTTTATCTTTGCGGGCAAGGCGCACCCCGCAGACGGTGGTGGGCAGGCGCTTATCAAGCGTATCGTAGAGGTGAGCCGTATGCCGCAGTTTGTCGGTAAGATCATCTTCCTAGCAGACTATGACATAGAGCTTGCGAAGACACTTATCCCAGGTGTCGATGTGTGGCTCAACAACCCGACACGTCTTATGGAGGCGTCTGGTACTTCTGGCGAAAAGGCTGAGATGAATGGAGTCCTCAACCTCTCAGTGCTGGACGGCTGGTGGTACGAAGGGTACAAGGAGGGCGCTGGCTGGGCAGTCTCAGCAAAGCGCACCTACACCGATCAGTACCTGCAGGATCAGCTCGATGCGATGAGGATCTACCACCTCATAGAGCAGGAGATCGTACCCGTCTACTATGCCGACACGCCAGCAGGCTGCTCGGATCGCTGGGTAGACTATATCAAGCGCTCGATGCTCTACATAGCGCCACACTTTACGATGCGCCGCATGCTAGATGACTACTACGAGCGCCTTTACAATAAGTTGGCTGTACGCTCTGAGCTCCTAGAGCATCAGAGCTATCAGCAGGCTCGTGATATAGTGGCTTGGAAGCAGCGGGTCGCTACCACGTGGGATACGATCACTGTCCAGGAGGCTACCTTCGATGGTGTCATGCGAGAGCCAAAGTACGACGGTCAGCATAGTGATCCGACCTTTAGGGTGACGATCGATGCGGGGCATGTTGAGGCTGATATTGTTGCCGAGCTGATTGTTACGACACGAGACGAGCGTACGGGCGAGGTGCACTATGTGGGCAAGGATCTCTTTCACGAGGTGATGCCACGCTTGGGGACGATCCGCACTTATGAGCTGACGGTGCCGTCGGCTCAGCCGGGCAAGTATCAGATAGCGGTGCGTCTGCGTCCTTATCTGCCAGAGCTACCTCATCTGATGGACTTCGCTTATGTTCGCTGGATCTCTTTCTGAATGCTAGCTATTGGTCTTTAGCTGTTGGCTATTAGCAACTAGGACGGAATAAATAACGAGAGGACTCAATCGCTCCTATGGGATCGGTTGAGCCCTCTGCTTTTGTTTAGGGTCTCTTATGATAACCTATTGGTAGCAAAACGACAACGACAGGGCAATCGGCTGACGATACCTTTGCGTAGACAATCTAGGAAACGTAATATATCGCAATCGACTATGATGCAAAAAGCACAATCCCTCACACGACTCGCCACGCTACTCATCAGCGCCATCATCTTGCTAGCACACCCACTGGAGGTGTGGGCTGAGCGCCCCCCGCTTACTATGCAGCCAGAGTACACGCTCCTCGTCTGTAGCGATCCACACATTATGGCTCCTGAGCTAGTCGTTCAGGAGGGTTCGGCCTTTGATGAGGCATTACGTAGCGATCGCAAGCTACTCCTCGAGAGTGTACAGATCTTTGACGAATTAGTAGAGGAGGCTTTGGAGATACGTCCTGATCTCTTTCTCATCTGTGGAGATCTGACGAAAGATGGTGAGCTGGCTAGCTATCGCTATCTCACGCAGCGGCTTGATCGGCTCACAGAGGCTGGTATCAAGGTCCTTGTCGTGCCGGGTAATCATGATATCAACAATCCCCATGCTCAGGTCTATCTAGGGGATCACACGACTGCTACGGAGTATGTCACTCCCGAGCAGTTTGTTCAGATTATGGCACCATACGGGTATGACTCCTCCTCAAGCATCTTGCGAGGCCCGGCGCTCTGCTATGTGTCAGAGCCTCTTCCAGGGCTACGTATCATCGGTATCGATGCTTGTCAGTATGATGACAATATCGCCAATAACTACCCTACGACGGCTGGGCGTCTCGATGAAGAGCGCATTCAGTGGATCGAGGAGCAAGTGCGACAAGCTAATGCTCAGGGCAAGCAGGTCATAGCAATGATGCATCATGGCATCGTGGAGCACTTTCCGGGGCAGTCTCTACTGGCTAAGGAGTATCTGATACAGGATTATGATCGTATTGCTGAGCGACTCGCAGGGGCTGGTCTGCAGTATGTCTTCACAGGACACTTTCATGCTCAGGATATAGCTGCTAAGAGCTACAATCAGAGCGTCATACATGATATAGAGACTGGATCGACAGTCACATACCCCTGTCCATATCGCTTGGTCGAGGTCACCCCGACAGAGCTACGTATATCCTCTCGTCAGATCGCCTTAGCGATGCCCTCTCAGAGAGCTTCGGGAGGAAAGATCTCTTTGCAGGACTATGCTTATCAGCACCTAGAGCTTGGTATGAATGATCTGGCACGCTTCCTTACGGAGCATCTAGAGAGTCAGGATAGTGGCTCGGTTATAGCTCCTTACAAGGGAGTGATAGAGCAGGCGATACCAGAGCTAAAGCCTCTATTTATGGAGATCTATACGAACCACCTGCAAGGTGACGAGCAGGGCCTACAGCACAATCCAGATAGCACGGCACGGATGACGGAGCCGTATCCAGGAGATCTCTTTGATCAGACGAAGGGGCTGATCCAAGGACTCGTCCCCTCGCTAACTCAGCAGATAGAACTCTTTGAGACGGCTCTATACGACACGTCTGTATCGGACAATAATGTGTCGCTGCCTTACGACCACACCGCTCGTTTGGATCGACAAAGACTTGCTAAGAGTAAGCCTTAGGGTCGCTTCGCTTGAGGCTCTGTTACAACGCTCGCAGGCTACAGGCTGATGTTGCGTACAACGAGAGCGCTAGACTCGATCGTCCGCTATGTTATCTTTGCACACGCTACTGGAGATTATTTAGTCTCCTCCTCCTGATCGATGAAGTCGAGGTAGCTACTGAGCGTGCGCTCCGCTTGTCCTACTTGTTGTGGTGTGTAGAACTGCGCATCGACGAGTTCGTCCGGTAGGTACTGCTGCCGTGTGTAGTGCTTGGGATAGTCGTGCGGGTAGCGGTAGTCGACACCATAGCCGAGGTCAGACATAAGCTTCGTAGGCGCATTGCGCAGATGTAGCGGAACTGGCAGATTGCCCGTCTCACGTACCTTGGCGAGGGCGGCATCGATGGCGAGGTAGGCGGAGTTGCTCTTTGGCGAACCTGCGAGGTAGACGACAGCCTCGGCGAGCGGTATGCGTCCCTCGGGCCAACCTATGAAGTCGACCGCATCGGCAGCAGCCTGCGCCACGACAAGTGCTTGCGGATTGGCCAAACCTATATCTTCGGCCGCTGAGATGACCACACGACGCGCTATGAAGCGGGGCTCTTCGCCGCCCTCGATGAGGCGAGCCATCCAGTAGAGCGCTGCATCGGGATCGCTGCCTCGTATGCTCTTGATGAATGCCGAGGCGATGTCGTAGTGTAGCTCGCCATCACGATCGAAGGCGGCGGGTTGCTGGCGCGCTACGCTGGCGATCGCTTCACCAGTCAACTGTACAGCGGTCTCGTCGGGGTGCTGCTCGAGCGCCATCGAGAGGGTCATCTCGAGGAGGTTGAGCAGCTTGCGGGCATCACCGCCTGCGAGGTGGATGAGCATCTCGCGGTCGGCACCCTCTAGGGTTACCTGATAGCGAGAGAAGAGCGGATCGCTGGCGAAGACTCGGTCGATGAGCTGCGAGAGATCGCTATGCTCTAGAGGCTTGAGGACGAAGACTTGACAGCGTGAGAGGAGCGGGCGGATCACTTGAAAGGAGGGGTTCTCCGTGGTAGCTCCGATGAGTGTCACCACACCCTGCTCGACGGCTGCTAGCAAGGAGTCTTGCTGAGACTTGGAGAAGCGGTGTATCTCATCTATGAAGAGGATCGGTCGTCCCTGATGCTGTGAGAAGAGACCGGACTGCGCCTCTTTTGCCTCCTGCAGTGTCTTGCGCACATCGGCCACGCCTGAGCCTACTGCCGAAAGACTATAGCATCGACACTGCATCATCTGCGATAGGAGCCGTGCTAGAGTCGTCTTGCCGACACCGGGCGGGCCCCATAGGATCATTGAGGGTATGTGTCCCCGCTCGAGCATAACGCGTAGCGGGGCATTCGCACCGACGAGGTGAGACTGTCCGACATACTCTTCGAGCGTCTTAGGACGCATCCGCTCGGCTAGTGGTATCTGCTCTACTGACATATGGTGCAAATGTACAAAAAGGCTGGCTGTTGGCTGTTAGCCTTTGGCTATTGGCTGTTGCGACCAGCTCAGTCTGCGAGGGAAGATAGGTAGCGAGCGATGCCTTGGCGGATAGATATGAGTCCGAAGCGTGACGGGTCGATCTCTGCGGGGGCGAGCCAGCTGAGTTGCGCCACGTCGTCCATAGCTCGTACAGCGGGCATCTCGCTCGATAGCTGAACCGTGTAAAAGAGATCTAGCGTCGGCACAAGGAAGTCGCTGTAAAGGTAGCTGTTGGGCAAAGAGAAGGCGTAGACAAACTGCTCCGTGGGGAGTCGTAGCCCGCTCTCCTCGTATAGCTCTCGCTGTGCAGCCTCTTCGCTTGTCTCGCCTTTATCTACGAACCCGCCTGGGAGGTCTAGCGTCCCCTTGGCGGGTTCTTTGCCTCTAGTCGCTACGAGTAGTCGCCCACGCCGATCCCGTAGGAGGAGCGCCACGGCAGCACTAGGGTTGTGGTAGTAGGTGAAGCCACAACTCTGACAGTGCTGCGCCTTGACACCATGCGCCTCTAGGCGGTCAGCGCCACAGCGCGGACAGTAGTCGAAGGTCTCGTGTTGGCTCATACTTATAGGGTTCGTTCGCGGGCTAGTGAGGCTGCACCTAGTACGGCAGCTTGTCCCTTAGGTAGTGAGCTGAGGAGGATCTCGATAGAGCCTCTGTAGATGTGGAGTAGTGCTTTGTCAAAGGCTTTGCGCACTGGTTGTAGGAGCAGGTCGCCACACCGTGCTACGCCACCGAAGAGGATGAAGGCTTGTGGTGCAGAGAAACAAGCAAACTGCGCCAAGGCACGTCCCAGTATCTCGCCCGTCTCCTCGAAGACTTGCCGAGCTAATGCGTCGCCTGTCGCTAGAGCTACCTCTGCTACGGTCTTGCTCGTCAGCTCTTCATCAGGTATATCACAGAGTGCGCTCTGCATACCTTGCTCCAGACAGCGCTTCTTCAGATTCACGGCACGCCGTGCCACAGCTGGTGCTGCGACAGAAGCCTCGAGACAGCCGTAGCGTCCGCAGCCACAGAGTTTATGTGGCTCACCCACGGCCATATGTCCTAGCTCTCCCGCCTTGCCTTGGTAGCCTCGTATGAGACGACCATCGGCATAGATACCGCTACCTACGCCTGTGCCGAGGGTTATCTCGACAAAGTGGTCTAGCCCACGCGCCACGCCGTAGCTATGCTCACCGAGCGCACTCGCATTGGCATCGTTGTCTAGGACGACAGGCAGTCCTGTACGAGCCGATAGCTCAGCAACGATAGGCGTACTCCCAGTCCAGGGGAGGTTGACCGCCTCTTCGATACAGCCTGAGAAGTAGTTAGCGTTCGGAGCACCGACACCTATTCCTACGACCCGATCAGTTAGGGCGGGGTTAGCGATCATTTGCGCTATCTGCTGGCTCAGCGCCTCGATGTAGTCAGTAAAGAGGCTCCCACATTGCTTCGTCGAGAGCGTCTGCGAGGAGACTATTTGTCCCTCCTCATCGACGATGCCCAGCTCTGTGTTCGTACCACCTATGTCTATGCCTAAGTATAGTGACATATTGTTGCTCTATATAATAATATAAGGAGTGGGCAATGCTTAGTAGTTCGACAGTTCCTCTAGAGGATCTATCTCGCTAACTTAGCATTGCCCACGTTGTTATTACATACGTTGCTCTTAGGGCTTACTCGTCGATCTTGAGCAGATCGCCCGTCGTCTCAGCGATACGCTCGTAGTAGGCCTTGTCGTAGCCCGGGAAGTAAGGCATCTCGCTCAGACCATAGCCGTTGGTCTTGAACTGCCCGTTCTCCTCCTTCTTCATATTTCCGTCCATATACTTGACGAGTAGGTACTCGCCGAGCTTCTTCCAGCGGTGTGTCGCATAGTCAGCGGTCTCGCAGGAGAAGGTCGTAAGGACTTCACGTGCCTTCATCGGGTCTTGCTGGTAAATGGCTAGCGCCTGCTGATCGATCTCTGAGACAATCTTGTCGAAGCTCTGCTCCAGCTGCTGCTGTACGGGACGAATATCCTGCATCATAGGTGCATAGCGAGCATAAGCCATATTGGCTACCCAGTTGTGAATCCAGAAAGCACTCGTCCAGGAGAAGTGCATCATATCGCCATTGCCCACACGGTAGCACTCAGGCGTACGTAGCGAAGAGCAGTAGACCGGTGTAAAGACAGCCGTATTCGCGTCATCTACACCAAACCACAAGATGCTGAATGCGTCCGGTAGGTTAGGCCTGAGCTGAGCTACCAGCACGAAGCCAGTCTGCTGTGTAGCGATCGCACGCTCATTGACATAGGTCTGACCATCTACCTCGAAGGTCATAGGGCGCCAGCGGTAAGGTACAGCGTAGGGGCCAGCACCTACGTCCTTGGTCATATCCATCGGTGTACCCTCGTAGTGGTCACGCATCATGTCTCGTAGGTCAGCGACAGAGAGCTTGCGGTTGGGGACTACGTAGAGTGGCATAGGCTTGGAAGCCTTCTCGTCACCCATAACGAAGCGCTCGTACTGCTTCATATCATCGCTAAACTTATTGAAGAAGGCCCATACACGAGCCTCGCAACCACGTAGACCACTAGGTGTGTAGGGGTTGTAAGCCTTTTGGAAGCTAAAGTCCCGATCCGAACCCTTGTAGAAGCCTCTCTCACGAGCGAAGTCGATCACATCGGGAGCGTAGAGACAGTTCTCAGGATCGTTGAACTTGATCTGCTGGATGCGCGCTTGGTTAGCATGTGCCGAGATAGCATTGTCCGGGATACGCATAGCGACCCATACAGCACCCTTGCCATACTTACCCTTGCTGACTAGCTCGAGCACCCACGCCTCGTTCTTGTCAGCTATGGAGAAGCTCTCGCCAGAGCTAGCGTAGCCATACTCCTTGACCAGTGTAGTCATCACCTCGATAGCCTCACGAGCCGTCTTAGCGCGCTGCAAGGTCACATAGATGAGGCTACCATAGTCCATCAAGCCGTTAGGATCTGTCAGCTCCTCACGACCACCCCATGTAGACTCGGTGATAGCTAGAGCGTGTTCATTCATATTGCCGATGACAGAGTAGGTGTGTGCTACCTCAGGGATCTGTCCGAGCGGCTTGCCCGAGTCCCACTCAGTGATCTGTCGCATAGAGCCAGGAGCGTGGTCGGCAGCTGGCCAGTAGTATAGCTCACCGTAGAGCGTGTGTGAGTCAGCACTATAAGAGATCATCACCGATCCATCGGCGGAAGCGTCCTTGCCAACGAGTAGCCCGGTGCAGGCATAGCTCTGGCTCGTGCCTAGGAGTAGAAGTGTAGTGAGTAGGGCTAAGAGCCTAGTCAGTGCATTCTTTGTCATAGTTCTTGATTACTATATTGTTAGGATTGATATGTGCAGTATATAAACGAAGAAATCACCAACCTCTCACGCTGTGGTGCGATTGGTGATTCCAAAGATACGAAAAAAAAGAAAGAAGGCACAGGGGAACAACCATATCGATAAAAACATTTGTGCCTTCTTTCTGGTGCCCGTAGCGCCCTCGTAAAAAGCTTAAATCCAAAGGCAGGCACAGCGCGTGTCACCACGCAATACAGTTATTTCACTTCCGAGACCCGCACATCGTGCGGGTTTTTCTGTCTCCTTAGAGGACCAACTTATGGGAAGGTTTAATCTAAGCGGTCAGAAAACGAAAATCGGTGTCTGTTTGGGCTTCCCCGCTCCCTGAGCAATGACTGCTATGCCACGACACCCAGAGGTTTTCCACCCTTGGAAAGTTTAGTTTCCTCCCTTGGAAATTTTATTTTCCAAGGCTGGAAAGTTTTTGGAAATGCCTTGCGGCGATTCGTTTTGCTACTTCTGTCACCCGCCAAGATGGTACGTGTGGCACAATCTCCACGTGGAGATTTTCAAATCGCTACGTGGAGGAAAAGCATTTCCCACGTGGGCGTGAAATGAAACTTCGGAGGAATCAAATGAAACTTCGGAGGAAATGTTTCTCGCCTACGTGGAGAATAAAAAATAGCCACGTGGAGATTTGAAAATCCCCACGTGGCTATCATATGGTGACTTGACAAAAGTGGATCGTAGTCAGACGTCAGCGACTCGATGCTACGCTAAGGCTCCCTCTACCGCTCTAGGTATCTAGCAGATACATCGGACTGCAGTGGTTGCGCTGCAGTGGCGTGACGTAGACATCCTTGCCGACACGGATCCCCTCAGAGAAGAGACGTATGTCGAAGGTCTTGCGAACTAGCTCCGGGTGGTTGTTTTCCTTGCTGAGGTGGCAGAGGAAGACATTGCGCATCGTGGGCTGCCAGATACGGCAGAGGAACTCCACCGACTCATCATTGCTCAGATGACCCAAAGGGCCACTGATCCGCTTCTTGAGGAAGGGCGGGTACTTACCAATTCGGAGCATCTCGGGGTCGTAGTTGGACTCTAGCACCAGATGGTGCGCCATACTAGCGTAGTACTCTATCGTCGGGGTCAGATGACCTATATCTGTCGCTAAGGTAAAGGAAAATCCATCTTCCGAAGAGATATGATACCCCACATTGTCTGCACTATCGTGAGGTACGGAGAAAGGGGTCACCACCAGTCCTATCAGCTCAAAGGGTACCTCCGGCTCGATCGCATAGCGCCTGTCGTGCTTGATGCGCTCCATACCTCTCATATAGTCTAGCCCGCATTGCACAGGTTGCGTCGCATAGACCGGTAGTTCGTAGCGATTGGCCAGCTTGCCCACGGTGCGTGCATGGTCAGCATGATTGTGCGTTAGGAGGATCGCCTGCACGTCGTGCTCTAGTGAGAGAGCCGCTTGCTCTAGCCCTGTCTTGATATCATAGAGCGCTATGCCCGCATCTATGAGGAGTCCCTGCCCATCGTGCTCGAGGTAGTAACAGTTGCCCGTGCTACCGCTCGCTAGGCTCATAAATCGTATCATACCGTCAGCTCGCCACGCAGAGAGACTTGCATCAGATGCGCCACCTCCTCTGGGGATAGATCCTGCGCTAGGAGGTACATCAGCTTCGTTGTAGCACTCTCGGTAGTCATATCGCCTCCTCCGATGACACCCGTCTGGCTCAGCACGTTGCCCGTTTCGTAGCGCCCCATAACGACCGACCCAGAGTAGCACTGCGTCACATTGACGATCGTGATACCACGTGCCACAGCTCCTCTTATCGCAGAGAGAAAAGCTTCGCTCGTTGGGGCATTGCCACTGCCGAAGGTCTCTAGTACCACTCCTCTGAGGTCGGGCGTGTGTAGGATATGATCTAGGAGCGAGGCTGATAGTCCGGGGAACAGCTTGAGCACCACCACGTGTCCATCGAAGGCGGGTCGCCACGCTTGCGACAGAGCTGGCTCGTCAAAGCCGATAGCACTAGGGCTATACTTGATATCGATCCCTGCGAAGGCTAGGTGCGGATAGTTGGGCGAGGCAAAGGCCTCAAAGTGCTCGGCACTATACTTGAGCGTGCGGTTGCCACGATAGAGGTAATCCTCAAAGTAAACGGCCACTTCGGGGATCATAGGAGAGCCATCAGCACGCCTAGCCAAGGCAATCTCAAAGGCTGTGATCAGGTTTTCCTTTCCGTCCGTCCGCAGCCGACCTATGGGTAACTGAGATCCGGTCAAGATGACGGGTCTATCGAGCCCCCGTAGCATAAAGCTCAGCGCAGAGGCGGTGTAAGCCATCGTGTCTGTGCCATGTAGTATGACGAAGCCATCATACTGGTGCATCTCCCGCTGGATCATCTCTCCTAGCCAGACCCATAGGTCGGGCGTGATAGCCGAAGAGTCTATGGGCGGGTCGCACTGCTCTATGTCGAAGGTGCAGTGGAGCTGATCAAGCTCTGGCACATGCTCCCGTAGATAGTCAAATTGAAATGCTTTGAGCGCACCCGTCTCTATATCTTGTACCATACCGATGGTCCCGCCTGTGTAGATAACCTTCAGGTGGGGTAGGGTAGTGATCGTATCTCTATCTGTAGTCATGGAGGAAGAGTAAGTCTTTTGAGTAAAGCCTATGGGCAGTCTTTTTTTCTGCGCTTACAAAGATACGGATATTTCCCTTTGCCATAGATTGACCAAGAGCAAAGGTTACAGCGCTCGTTGTATCAAAGCGAGACGAACAACCTCTAATTTCTAACCTCTCATCTCTATCTCGATCTTCACGTGGGGAGGCACTCGACGCAACACGATATAAATAAGAGAGCCTACACCCCCCCATTGGGACTGTAGGCTCTCTCTCGTAGATAGTAGAATGTCTACTATCGGCTAGACCTCTTTACTTAAGTGTACTGCTAGAGACTCCTTAGGTACGAGGCCTAGCATACAGAGGAGTTACTCAGCGTCCTTGCTCTCCTCAGAGTGCTCGCTGCCCTCCTCTTCAGTCTCCTCAGACTCGATCTCAGTAGCATCCTTGCCACGCGCAGCACGTGTCTGCTTGACTGCGCAGACGACAGCCTGTGGAGCGTCTACAAGCTCAAGACCCTCGAACGATAGTTCGTGAACCTGAATCGTCTTACCAAGCTTGAGGTTCGTCACGTCGATAACTAGATTCTCAGGGATCTTGTCATAGACGGCACGCACGCGTAGGTTGCGCTTCTCACGAACTAGCTTACCACCGGCTCTAACACCGACAGCGTGACCATTGAGTACGACAGGTACGCTCATAACGATGGGCTTATCCTCGCTCACCTCGTAGAGGTCTGCATGAAGTGTCTTATCACTTACTGGGTGGAACTGTACCTCCTTCAGTACAGCTTTGATCAGCTTACCCTCGACGTCTAGCTCGATGAGGAAGATGTCTGGCGTATAGATCAGCTTGTTGATGTCGTCAGCCTTGACAACGAGGTGCTGTGTCTCGCTACCTCCGTAGAGGACTACAGGTACGAGCCCCTCACGACGGAGCCCCTTGGTAGCTTTCTTGCCGAGCTGGTCGGCCTTGCGCACGGTGGCGCTGAGCTTAAAATGCTTCATTAGTACAAATAGTTAGTGTTACTCAAAATTAGTCTTGCTAATCTCCCATTACACTGTGGTACCCCGCTAGAGCCTCTGTGAGAGGTGTAGAGCAATCGTGCCAAACGCCTCGTCAGCTCCGCTAGAGACCAAAGATCCCCATCACGCAAGAGGGGGGTGTACAATTGGATTCATAGGAAAACCATCTGCAAAGGTACGAATATTCTGTTGATACTCAATACCACAAGTCTCACAGAGTGCTAGCTACTCCGCCATAGGACACTATTGCCTTCAATGAGTAAATCGGCTGTCCGATGAAGTAAACGACTCTTCTTCCGCTGAAAAACTTTTATCGGACAGCAATAGAATGAAATGCCACTGCGCTAGGACGAAACGATCCCCCATAGGGATTTTCAAATCCCAAGGGAGGGACGGAGTACTCCCCACGTGGGGATTTCTAAATCCCTACGTAGGTACAAAATAATCCCCACGTAGGGACGAAATGCTCCCTGACTAGGGACGAAATGAAACTTCGGAGGAATCGTTTCGCCCCTACGTAGGGAATTTTCATTTCTCAGCGGGCTATTTGGAAATGCCTCCGTGAAGATCGGAATAATCGCAGAAGACTGGCGTGCGTTCATCGCATCAAGGTAAGACGAGCAGCGATGATCTCGGGACACACCGAGCGTAGTTAGTCGTCTCATCGGGTAGGTGACACCGCAAGATTCGGATTGTATAGAGTAGTCGTGAGCGCTATTTTTCGTACCTTCGTACCGAATAATCAATCCTTTAGATAAAGCTTTATGATAGATCCAAAAGAACTACAGCAGATGGGCTTCGCTACGCGTGCCATCCATGCGGGTAGCGAGCACAATCAGCACGGTACGCTGGCTACTCCTATTTATCAAACCTCTACTTTCGTTTTTGACTCTGCAGAGCAGGGCGGCAGACGCTTTGCCCTGGAGGAGGACGGCTACATCTACACCCGTCTAGGGAACCCGACCTGCACAGCTGCTGAGCAGAAGGTCGCCTCGCTAGAGGGTGGCGAGGCTTGTGTCAGCGCCTCTTCAGGTATCGGTGCGATCACCTCTGCTATCTACCCCTTGGTACAGGCTGGTGACCATATCGTCGCTGGTAAGACTCTCTACGGCTGCACCTACTCGTTCCTCGAGCATGGCCTCTCACGCTTTGGTGTGGAGGTGACTTTTGTCGATGCGCGCAATCTTGATGAGATCAAGGCTGCTATGCGTCCCAATACTAAACTGGTCTACATCGAGACTCCCGCCAATCCTAACATGTACCTGACAGATATCGAAGGCGCTGCCAAGATAGCTCATAGTCAGGAAGGTACGGTGCTGATGGTCGACAATACGTACTGCACGCCTTTTATCACACGTCCTCTAGACCTCGGTGCTGATGTCGTGGTACACTCAGCTACGAAGTATCTGAATGGTCACGGTGATGTGATTGCCGGATTCGTCGTCGGTCGCAAGGAGTATATCGACCAGGTGCGTCTCTTTGCTGTCAAGGATATGACGGGATCAGTCCTTGGGCCGTTTGAGGCATACCTGATCGCTCGTGGTATCAAGACTCTAGAGATACGTATGGAGCGCCACTGCGCTAATGCACAGCGTGTCGCTGAGTTCCTCGAGCAGCACCCTGCTATCGCATCGATCGCTTACCCAGGTCTCAAGAGCTTCCCACAGTATGAGCTGGCTCAGAAGCAGATGCGTCTACCAGGCGCTATGATTGCCTTCGAGCTGAAGGGTGGTCTAGAGGCTGGTCGCAAGCTGATGAATAGCCTCCACCTAGCTACGCTCTGCGTGAGCCTCGGTGATGCTGAGACGCTTATCGAGCACCCAGCTAGCATGACCCACTCGCCCTACACACCAGAGGAGCGTGCTGCTTCTGATATTGGCGAGGGTATGGTACGTCTCTCGATCGGTCTGGAGAATGTCGAGGATATCATCGCAGACCTTAAGTGTGGTCTAGACGCACTCCTATAGTAAGCTGGTAAAAGGCTATCACCACGAAGCGATAGCCTACACCAATAAATAAGCGCTCCCCCCACCGCAGTCGATGAACTGTGATGGGGGGAGCTTTCTTGTGCCGAAACTATCGGCGGGTGTCGGTTCACTAGTCGCGTACCTCGTAGGTTCGGCTGTCTGTGATGATGTAGTGCATCGCTACGTCCCACGGCTCTAGCGGGATCTGCTCGACGATTTGCAGCGAGGAGGTGACTGCTGCACGAAGGGCGTGGGGACAGCGAGCGAAAAAGCGATCGTAGTAACCCTTGCCACGACCCATACGTCCCCCGTGCAGGTCGAATGCGACCCCAGGCACCAAGATAAGCTCTATCTCTGCGGGATCTACCGCTTCCTCGGCAACTGCTGTGGGCTCTAGGATCTTGTAGTTCTCACTGGTGATGAGCGACTCGGGCTGATAGCTATAGAAGTTGATATCGTCTCCCTCTACACGGGGTATGAGGAGCCGCTTATCGCCCTTGTACTGCTCTAGGATAGCGGTCAAGTCTACCTCATCGGGCAAAGCGCAGTACAGTGCTACGCAATGACTACGCACGAAGGGTAGAAAGGTCTCTATCTGCCGACAAACACGCTCAGAGACCATCTGTCGGTACTCCTCGGTCCATTCGCTCCGCATCTTAGTGCGGATGGCGTGGCGTAATGCTTTTTTCTCTTCTCTCACTCTGTCACAACTCATCATCGTGTGTGATAATTTTCCTGTATATACTGCTCTGCGCTACTGATCATCGGGTCGTCTTGAGTCATCACCTGATAGAAGCCCGTAGCGCCAAAGAGATGATTAGCTATCAAAGCGTACAGCTGTTGCTGCAAGCGCCCAGTAGCTTGGCGTAGCATCTGTGGTCGCTGAGCGATACCTTGCTCAGCGGCATATGCGGCTAGATCATTGATTAGAAACTTCTCCTGAGCGAGCAAAGCGAGTAGCTCCTGCACGGAGCCAATCTCACGAAGGCTCTCTCTATTTAGGTCTACAAAGTAAAAGGCAAACTCCTGCATCGCCCCCGACATAATCAGACGTGCTGCATAAGCATTGATCATCGCTGTGTCTTGCGGTACGAAGATATCGGGCATAATGCCATACCCGCTGAAGAGGAGACTCCCCTTGTCGCTATGGTACTCTCGAGGCTTCTTTAGAGTCAGCGTGTCAGCGTAGTCTCCCACAGGCTTGATCCCCGAGACGCTCATAAGACTCTCCTCGATCGAGGAGAGACTCCCCTGCTCATAGGGGCGCTGTATGTTACGCCCCGAAGGCGTATAGTAGCGAGCCACCGTGAGACGCACGCTAGAGTGATCCGAAAAGGTAAAGGGTTGCTGGACCAAGCCCTTGCCATAGGTCTGCCGCCCTACGATCATCGCCCGATCGTGGTCTTGCATCGCTCCCGAAAAGATCTCAGAGGCGGAGGCGCTGTTCTCATTTACCAGCACCACTAGAGGCATCTGTTGGAGCATTCCCTCACCATTGGCGACTACATCTTCACGAGGCATCGTGCGACCCTCGGTGTAGACGATCAATTGTCCCTCCTGGAGGAACTCATTGGCGACGGCAACGGCAGAAGTCATATAGCCTCCCGTATTGTCTCTCAGGTCTAGGACCAAAGCTTTGGCTCCAGCCCTCTGCAAGGCACCCCAATTCTGGATAAACTCGTCATAAGTAGTACGCGCCCAAGTGGTAATCTGCATCAGTCCGATCGTTGGCGTGAGCATATAGCACACATCGATGCTTCGAATTGGTACGGGGCCACGCACTACGCTCACATCTCGTCGCGCCTGACGGCGCAATATCGAGAGATGCACCACGGATCCCTCGGGACCTCTGAGTGCCGAGGTGATGGTGTCTTGGTTGTTGCGCTCACCGAGGAGGCTCTTGCCGTCACAAGCTAAGATGCGGTCGCCAGGCTCTAGACCAGCGGTCTCAGAAGGTCCGCCAGCGAACACTTGGTCCACAACAATCGTGTCAGTGATGATGTTGTAGATGATACCTATTCCCTCAAACCGTCCCTCTAGTCTCTGCTCCTCGCGCTCTGACTCCAAAGGCGGTATGTAGGTCGAGTGCGGATCCAGCGACCCTAACATATAGGGGAGTATGTCCGTACGCAACTGCTCGATATCGACAGAGTCTACGTAGTACTTCTCGACAAGCTGTAGCACTTGGTCGAACTTGTCGGCGTGCGTGAAATTGCGATAGCGAGAGAGAAGCCAAAAAATAGCTGCGCCAATGAGCGCACCCACCAGGAGACAGATTATATATTTATACTGACGACGCATATCTACCACTTATTCTTCTCAATAATCTAGATAGAAGCTATACTAAAGGGTCGAGGGGTGTGCAGTAGACGGCATCTCGTCTAGCGGTATGTAGACCACCTCAATGCCCGCACGCTCGAGTAGCTCGACACCATCGGTGAGTCTGTACTGCTCACCATACACGACACGTCGTATGCGACTCTGGATAATCAGCTTAGCGCACTCTAGACAGGGAGAAGCGGTGATGTAGATAGTTGCCCCCGTGCAGTTATTGCCCGATGCAGCCACCTTGGTGATAGCATTGGCCTCAGCATGAAGTACGTAGGGCTTGGTGATTCCTTCGTCATCTTCGCAGACATTCTCAAATCCCGAGGGAGTACCATTGTATCCGTCCGAGATAATCATCTGATTGTGTACGATGAGGGCGCCTACCTGTCGTCGCTGACAGTAGGAGTTCTCAGCCCATATACGAGCCATACGCAGATAACGGCGATCCAAGATTGTCTGCTTTGAGTCAGAAGCAGAGGGAGTAGTTGGTGTGATTGTCATCGTGTAGTGATTTACTCATAGTGTAAACCGCTGCAAAGGTACTGATTATTTAGTACAAATGGTAGTCATACCGATACTGCGCAAAACTCACACGTAACGACCTGTCGAGACACACAAATAGTGTTCCGACAGGTCGTTAAGCATTTGTGTCCTAGCGAAGGGCGTAGGTAGCGCGGACGGTGACGGAGATGGTCTTTTGGCGCGAGGAAGTGTTGAACGCACCGCCCCACGAGTAGTCCTCTCCAGCGTTCTTGCCAACGATTTGGAAGACTCCCATCGAGGCATTCTGTAGCTTACCCACCTTACCACGGCTTCCAGAGGCAATCTCCTCGGCACGGTCTAGTGCGTCCTCCGAGGCTTGTCGTAGCATCTGGTGCTTGAGGTCGTCGAGGTTCGTGTAGTAGTAGTCGGGCGCTTGGCTCGTTATCTCCACTCCCTGAGAGATGAGCGAAGAGATGCTCTTCGAGAGTTCCTCGACACCATCTAGGTCTCCGCTCGTTATGGTCACGCTCTGCGTGAGGACATATCCGTTGGGTACCTGCTGATAGTTGCCGTGCGTATCGTAGCCACTGCTGTAGCTCTGCGACACATCTAGGCTCCCGAAGGAGTAGCCGTCAGGCTTCAAGCCAGACTGCTTGAGATAATCCTGTACGACAGCCCGCTCACGCTCTATCTCCGTGTAGGCATCGCCCAGCGTAGCACGTTGCACACGGAAGGAAGCAGACCACACGATTAGATCACTCTCGAAGTCTTGCTCCGCATTGCCCGTAACTGAGACGATACGCTGCTTACGCACCGATAGATAGGTCGACCCTGCGATCCAAATGCCTAGTACAAAGGCGATGGCCAGCACCAAGGCTGCCCAAAATGTCCACTGCTTATTCATATCTATATTGTGTTAGAAGATTTATCTGTTAGAGCGAAGAAGTCTCGCTAGCGTAGTGCTATAGTCCCTTCTCGAGGAGATACTTCTCCACCTCGAGTGCAGCTCGGCAGCCAGTACCCGCAGAGGTAATCGCCTGTCGGTAGCGTGGATCAGCTACGTCACCAGCGGCAAAAACTCCCTCGACATTGGTGAGCGGTCTCCCCTCTCGAGTTACAATGTATCCCGCTGCATCCAGCTCCAGCTGACCTGCGAGGAAATCTGTATTGGGCTTGTGTCCGATAGCGAGGAAGAAGCCGTCAATCGCTATATCACGCTTAGCCTCCTCGGGGGTCCCCTTCTTATATACAAGGTGAGCACCCTCCACGCCATTATCGCCAAAGAGCCCGACCGTGTTGTGCTCGAAGAGCACCTCAATGTTCTCCCGTGCAAAGAGCCTCTCCTGCATCACCTTAGAGGCGCGTAGATGATCCTTGCGCACGATGAGGTAGACATGCTCTGCAATGCCTGCTAGGTAGAGTGCCTCCTCACAAGCCGTGTCGCCACCGCCCACGACGGCTACACGCTTCTTACGATAGAAAAATCCGTCGCACGTAGCGCATGCCGAGACGCCCATACCAGCATACTTCGTCTCGTCATCTAGCCCGAGATACTTAGCCCGAGCACCCGTAGCGATGATGACAGAGTGTGCTGTCAGCTCTGTAGAACCGTCAATCTCAACCTTAAAAGGTCGCTCCGAAAGGTCTATGCGCGTCACCTCGCCAGAGCGAATGTCTGTGCCAAAGCGCTCAGCTTGCTGGCGCATCTGCTCAAGGAGCTGAGGACCCGTGATGCCCTCGGGGAAGCCTGGGAAGTTTTCCACTTCAGTAGTCGTAGTAAGCTGACCACCAGGCTGTAGTCCCTGATAGAGTATGGGTGAGAGATTAGCCCTTGAGGCGTAGATAGCAGCTGTATATCCAGCAGGTCCTGACCCGATGATCAGGCAGCGTATAGTCTTGTCTTGTGACATATTAGTAATTCGTTAGATGGTGGAAATGTACCTATACCACAAAGGTATATAAATCTTACCAAGTAAGTCACCCCTCGTCAGCAAGATTTCATCGCAGTGTGCTTGTCATCGTACATCATCGACACAGCGAGCGTTTTTCACGTGAAGATTTCCAAATCCCCACGTGGCAAAGGAAAAACCTCCACGTAGACGAGAAATAATACTTCGGAGGAATCAAATGAAACTTCGGAGGAATCGTTTCTCCCCTACGTGGGAAATAAAAAATAGCCACGTAGAGATTTGACATTCTCCACGTGGCTATCGGGTTAGAAGTTAGAAATGAGAGATTAGAAATTAGATACGAGTAACCCGCTGCTTTCTAAGTTCACATGCAAGTAAAAAGCGAAGTTTTTTCTCGTTTCGGAAGCTCGGTCGACTTCTCTTCGGGTGAACCGCTCGGCGGGGTGGAAGCTCCCAGCGTAGGGGCGGACCTGCGTGTCCGCCCGTCCTCACCTGAGCGCAGTCTATTCTGCGGGCGGACACGCAGGTCCGCCCCTACACAAGCTACGTCAGCACGACAATTCCACTCATCAA
>QWCY01001604.1_pt1 | contig 32417 bp, 33 predicted proteins | sample 1972631 | NCBI WGS metagenome assembly QWCY01 (sample SAMN09866696, study PRJNA288562) | Human gut metagenome isolate pre1_stool, whole genome shotgun sequencing... | isolation source: gut | host: Homo sapiens | place: USA: California
CACTACTCATTAATCACTATTTATATTATGAATAATACAAATGAAGGTAGCAAACTCTACCTATATTCCATAACATCAGTAGCCATTCTGGGCGGATTGCTGTTTGGTTATGACACCGCAGTGATCTCAGGGGCGGAAAAAGGGCTTGAAGCCTTCTTCCTTACTGCCACCGATTTTCAGTATGACAAGGTTATGCACGGCATCACTTCTTCAAGTGCTTTGATAGGTTGTGTGCTGGGGGGTGCATTGTCCGGAGTCTTTGCCTCCCGACTGGGACGTCGTAACTCATTACGGCTGGCAGCTGTACTTTTCTTTCTCTCTGCATTAGGTTCTTACTATCCCGAATTCCTGTTCTTTGAATATGGCAAAGCGGATCTGAACCTGCTTATTGCATTCAATCTGTACCGAGTTCTCGGGGGTATCGGAGTTGGGCTGGCATCTGCCGTATGTCCGATGTACATTGCCGAAATAGCTCCATCCAATATTCGCGGAACATTGGTTTCCTGTAACCAGTTTGCCATTATCTTCGGTATGTTAGTGGTATATTTCGTTAACTATCTTATTATAGGCGATCATCAGAATCCGATCATCAATAAAGACGGAATGACAGGTGTTCTTTCTGTCAGTAGCGAGTCTGATATGTGGACTGTATATGAAGGATGGCGTTACATGTTTGGTTCTGAGGCATTCCCGGCAGCCATGTTCGGTCTGCTGCTATTCTTCGTTCCCAAAACTCCGCGTTATCTGGTGATGATAGATCAGGATCAGAAAGCATACTCTATTCTGGAGAAAGTAAATGGTGCTTCGAAAGCAAAAGAAATATTAGCAGAAATCAAAGCCACTTCTCAGGAGAAGACAGAGAAACTATTTACTTATGGTGTTGCAGTAATCGTAATAGGAATTCTGCTTTCTGTATTCCAGCAGGCTATCGGTATTAATGCTGTACTATACTATGCTCCGCGTATTTTTGAAAATGCCGGTGCTGAAGGTGGAGGTATGATGCAAACGGTCATCATGGGTATTGTAAATATCATCTTCACACTGGTTGCCATCTTTACTGTAGATAAGTTTGGTCGCAAACCACTACTTATTATTGGTTCTATCGGTATGGCATTCGGGGCTTTTGCTGTGGCTTTGTGTGATAGTATGGCTATTAAAGGTATCTTCCCGGTAGTATCCGTTATCGTTTATGCTGCCTTCTTTATGATGTCATGGGGACCTATCTGCTGGGTATTAATTTCAGAAATCTTTCCGAATACAATCCGTGGCAAAGCAGTTGCCATTGCAGTGGCATTCCAATGGATATTCAACTATATTATATCCTCTACCTTCCCTGCACTCTACGATTTCAGTCCGATGTTTGCATACAGCCTTTACGGAATTATCTGTGTAATTGCCGCTATCTTTGTAGGACGCTGGGTACCGGAGACGAAAGGTAAGACTCTGGAAGATATGAGTAAACTTTGGAAAGATAGAAAAGAAGGAATTTAATATATAGGTTCTCTTATATATAAACTATGCATTTTAAGTATGCGTTAATTAGGTTATTAACACATACTTAAAATGCATAGTTTATATGTATAAAGTACGTACTTTTATAATCGTTGATATTCAATAGTTTATGATTGTGTTTTCATACTAAATAGAGAAATATTATGTATCGTTAATCTTTGTTTTACGAACAAAGACCAGTGTGCTTTGTTTTTCCGGTAATCATTAAATAACATCTAAAACAGAAGATAATTATGAGATCATTAATTGGAAAACAAGCGCCGAAATTCAATGCCACGGCAGTAATCAATGGGCATGAAATCGTTCCGAATTTCTCACTGGACCGATATAAAGGTAAAAAGTATGTAGTATTTTTCTTCTATCCGATGGATTTTACATTTGTATGTCCTACCGAACTGCATGCTTTCCAAGAAAAATTTGCCGAATTTGAAAAACGGAATGTTGCCTTGGTAGGTTGCTCAGTGGACTCCGAATACTCACATTACTCCTGGCTGCAAATGCCAAAGAATGAAGGAGGTATTCAGGGAGTGAAATATCCTATTGTATCCGATTTCTCTAAATCAATCTCTGAAAGCTACGGAGTGCTGGCTGGAAGTTATGCTCCAGATGAAAATGGCAATTGGGTATGTGATGGGGCTCCGGTAGCTTTTCGTGGATTGTTTCTAATTGACAAAGAAGGTATTGTTCGTCATTGTGTTATCAATGACCTCCCATTAGGGCGCAATGTAGATGAAGTATTACGTATGGTAGATGCGTTACAGCATTTTGAAGAATACGGTGAAGTTTGTCCGGCTAACTGGTCTAAAGGTAAGGATGCTATGAGTGCAACCGAAAATGGAGTGGCTGACTACCTGAGCAAGCATTAATAAAAAGAGATACTAAAAGATGAAAAAAGGGTGTTTATTGAAAAATAAATGCCCTTTTATAGTTGATATTCCAAATATTATGACGTTATTTGCGCCGAAAACAATGGATCGTTTTATTATACTCTATTTTCTACCTAATCAGTTGAATCCGGATTTAATTTCAAACCTCTCTTGTTTCTAAATTTATTTATCAATTTTTATTTTTTGTATTTTATGAACATGTACATTGGAAACCTTAGCTATCGTGTTAAGGAAGCAGATCTGAGACAGGTAATGGAAGAGTATGGAACAGTAGATTCAGTAAAACTGATCATCGACCGTGACACTCGTAAATCTAAAGGATTCGCATTTGTAGAAATGCCTAACGACGATGAAGCTAAGCATGTAATTTCAGAACTGAACGGTGCTGAATATGAAGGTCGTGCAATGGTAGTAAAAGAAGCTTTGCCTCGTAACTAATCCATTCATATAAAGTAATAAATAAAGGGATGTATTATTAATAATACATCCCTTTATTATTTTTTAAGAGTCCGGAATCTATAGTTTCTTACTATTATCATTAGTCAAAGTTCTACTCTTATATTCTCCTGTAAGAGTTTCCAGAGTTACCAATAATGATTGCTTGTGCATGATGTTTTTCGTTATTTGGAGGATGTACCGCTTTCCAAAATACTGACGATAGAAAAAAGAGTGAAACAAATAGCTCCTAAACCTGTCAAGACACGGGCAGGAATGAAATAATCTTCGTGGATGGTTCCTAATTCAAAGGTAAATGCTGCTAAAAACAAACATGTTAATGCTGTCAGGACAGGGATAATTGGAATACGACTGGATAAAGCAAACTCATGTCGCCAAACTTTGGCCAACAAAATTACTTTGCTGGAAATGCTATAACAAACCAATCCTAATCCAATCATTATATAACCAATTACTCCGTTTGTAGTACTCGAATCGGCAAAAATAACAAACACTCCCCAAACAAAAGAAATAGTCCCCATTAACAGTACCAGTTTGGGCCATCGGTTACGTTCTGTAGCCGAATATACATTCCTTACTTGACGGGCAATAGTTGCTACCAAAGCAATCAGGCTGGTACAAATACAAGCAAGCCCCACCATTACATGTCCAACCACGAAGTAAGCGGGATGTATTTCACTCTGCCCCAACAGAAAGAAAGCCCATATCCAGGCAACACCAGACGCTACAATAGCTATTCCTTTTAATATACATTCTTGTCCAGCTGTAAAAGCTTTCTGAGGAATATCATGTCCCGTATCTTTGGCATTGGTGGGAATCAAAGAAAAACGGGTAGAAGAGGTGGCAGCAGTTGCCACACAAATTGTAATTAACCCTACTCCGGTCACTACATGCCCGGCGACGAATGAATGGGAGTCATCAGAGGAAGTAAAGAGAACAATACCACCAATGATTGTAATTACGGCAGCCAAATAGGCGATGACAGGCAAAGCATATTGAGAATTTCGTCCATATGTATGAATTATCTGGCGTATGATAGTAGCAGCCGTGGCAAAGAGTGCAATGCAAATCATACCCAATGAAAATACAACGGGGCCTGCTACCAAACGGTTAGGATCATCCCCCAATACATAAATAAATGTCCCGTAACCGAAACACAACAAAGCCATCGCCAATGGAATAGCCCTGAATAATACACTTATACCGTAATTCATAATCCCATATAGTTTTAAAATTTCCCACTACAACAAGGTTTAACGTAATTTGTTTCTATCCGGTTACTGCTTTTTAGAGTCTTTTCACAAGAGGGCTATTTCTACCAAATTGAAATTAAAAAGCCTTTTCTTGTATGCAAACGAATGTTTTTGTACATTTGCACCCTTAAAATAAGGAGGGTACCTCCAACTGTAATTGTAAATAGTAAAATCGTATCTATAGTCATGAGCAAGAAGTTCGCCGAATATTCGCAGTTCGACCTTTCACAGGTAAATAAGGACGTATTGAAAAAATGGGACGAAAACCAGGTTTTCGCCAAGAGTATGACAGAACGTGAAGGCTGCCCTTCGTTTGTATTTTACGAAGGACCTCCCTCAGCTAATGGAATGCCGGGCATTCACCATGTGATGGCTCGCTCTATCAAGGATATTTTCTGCCGATACAAAACGATGAAAGGCTATCAGGTAAAACGTAAAGCCGGTTGGGATACACATGGATTGCCTGTAGAGTTAGGGGTAGAAAAAGCGATGGGTATCACAAAAGAGGATATCGGTAAGACTATTTCTGTGGCTGAATATAATGCAGCTTGCCGTAAAGATGTGATGAAGTTCACCAAAGAATGGGAAGATCTGACTCATAAAATGGGATATTGGGTGGATATGCAACATCCGTATATCACGTATGACAATCGTTATATCGAAACTTTATGGTGGCTATTAAAACAGTTATATAAAAAAGGACTACTTTACAAAGGATACACTATTCAGCCCTATTCTCCGGCTGCCGGAACAGGATTGAGCTCACACGAGTTAAACCAACCGGGTTGCTATCGCGATGTGAAAGATACAACTGTAGTAGCACAGTTCAAGATGAAGAACCCTAAACCTGAAATGACAGAGTGGGGGACTCCTTTCTTCCTTGCATGGACTACTACGCCATGGACTTTGCCTTCAAATACTGCGCTTTGCGTAGGTCCCAAGATAGATTATGTAGCTGTACAATCATACAATGCATATACCGGCCAGCCAATTACAGTGGTATTAGCAAAGCAATTACTGAATGCTCACTTCAATCCAAAAGCTGCCGAACTAAAGCTTGAAGATTATAAGCCGGGTGACAAGTTGGTTCCATTCAAAGTGATAGCCGAATATAAAGGTACTGACCTTATAGGTATGGAATATGAGCAACTGATCCCATGGGTTAACCCAGGCGAGGGTGCATTCCGCGTCATCTTGGGTGATTATGTAACCACTGAGGATGGTACAGGTATCGTACATATTGCTCCAACATTTGGTGCAGACGATGCTCAGGTAGCAAAAGCAGCCGGCGTTCCTCCTTTGCAGTTAATCAATAAGAAAGGTGAGCTCCGTCCTATGGTAGACCTTACCGGTAAATTCTATACTTTAAATGAACTGGACGAAACATTTGTAAAAGAGCGGGTTAACGTTGAACTATATAAAGAATATGCAGGTCGTTTCGTAAAGAATGCCTATGATCCGAATCTTACTGATCAGGATGAGTCATTGGATGTGAGTATTTGCATGATGATGAAAGCCAACAACCTGGCATTCAAAATAGAAAAGCATGTGCACAACTATCCGCACTGTTGGCGTACGGACAAACCGGTATTGTACTACCCATTGGACAGTTGGTTTATTCGTTCTACTGCCTGCAAAGACCGTATGATAGAGCTGAACAAAACAATCAACTGGAAACCGGAATCTACCGGAACAGGACGTTTTGGCAAATGGCTGGAAAATTTGAATGACTGGAACCTGAGCCGTTCTCGTTATTGGGGTACTCCGCTACCCATCTGGCGTACGGAAGATAACAGTAGTGAAATATGTATCGAATCTGTAGAGGAGTTATACAATGAAATAGAGAAATCGGTAGCTGCCGGATTTATGAAATCTAATCCTTACAAAGAGAAAGGGTTCGTTCCGGGACAGTATACAGATGATAATTACGATAGAATAGATTTGCACCGTCCGTATGTGGATGATATCATCCTGGTATCCGAAGACGGAAAGCCTATGAAACGTGAGACAGACCTTATCGACGTATGGTTTGATTCAGGCGCTATGCCCTATGCACAGATTCACTATCCTTTTGAAAATAAAGAATTGCTGGACAGCCATGAGGTATACCCGGCAGACTTTATCGCAGAAGGTGTGGACCAGACACGCGGATGGTTCTTTACGCTGCATGCTATTGCAACAATGGTATTCGACACGATATCTTATAAAGCTGTTATCTCTAATGGCCTGGTACTGGATAAGAATGGTAATAAAATGTCCAAGCGTCTGGGTAATGCTGTTGATCCGTTCTCTACAATCGAGAAATACGGTTCCGACCCGTTGCGTTGGTATATGATAACGAACTCTTCGCCATGGGATAACCTGAAGTTTGATATAGATGGCATCGAGGAAGTTCGTCGTAAATTCTTCGGTACTTTATATAATACATATTCATTCTTTGCGCTATACGCCAATGTAGATGGATTTGAATACAAGGAAGCAGATGTGCCTATGGCAGAACGTCCGGAAATAGATCGCTGGATACTTTCTGTACTGAATACACTGATCAAAGAAGTGGATACTTGTTACAATGAGTACGAACCAACCAAAGCAGGACGACTGATCTCGGATTTTGTGAACGATAATCTGTCTAACTGGTATGTTCGTTTGAACCGTAAACGTTTCTGGGGAGGTGAGTTCACACAAGATAAACTGTCTGCTTATCAAACGCTGTACACATGTCTTGAAACAGTAGCCAAACTAATGGCACCGATTGCCCCGTTCTATGCAGATCGTTTATATAGCGACTTGATTGCTGCTACCGGACGTGACAATGTTGTTTCTATTCACCTTGCTAAATTCCCTGAATACAATGAGGAGATGATAGACAAAGGGTTGGAAGCACGTATGCAAATGGCACAAGACGTCACTTCAATGGTATTGGCATTGCGTCGTAAAGTAAACATTAAAGTTCGTCAGCCGTTGCAATGTATCATGGTTCCTGTAATAGACGAGGAGCAGAAGGCTCACATCGAAGCGGTGAAAGCATTGATTATGAATGAGGTGAATGTAAAGGATATCAAGTTTGTAGATGGTGATGCCGGTGTATTGGTGAAGAAAGTGAAATGTGATTTCAAAAAACTCGGTCCGAAGTTTGGAAAGCAGATGAAGGCCGTAGCTGCTGCTGTTGCAGAAATGTCACAAGAGGCTATCGCCGAACTGGAAAAGAACGGTAAATATACACTGAATTTGGATGGAACAGAAGCTGTGATAGAAACAGCAGATGTAGAAATCTTCAGCGAAGATATACCGGGATGGTTGGTTGCAAATGAAGGTAAACTGACAGTTGCTCTTGAAGTTACCGTTACTGAAGATCTTCGCCGCGAAGGTATTGCCCGTGAATTAGTGAATCGCATTCAAAATATTCGTAAATCAAGTGGATTTGAAATAACTGACAAGATTCGGATAACAATCTCTAAAAATCCACAAACAGATGATGCGGTAACAGAATATAATAATTATATTTGTAACCAAGTTTTGGGTATATCCCTGACTTTGGCAGATGAGGTAAAAGACGCTACGGAGCTTAATTTCGACGATTTTTCTTTATTTGTCAATGTAGTAAAAGAATAATTCTAATACCAATAACCTCTAAAAAGTAAAAATTATGGCAGAAAAGACAAGATATTCGGATGCGGAACTTGAGGAGTTCCGTGCCATTATAATGGAGAAACTGGAGTTGGCACAACGTGATTACGATCAGTTGAAACTCAGTCTGATGGGTCTTGATGGAAACGATACTGACGATACATCACCCACATACAAAGTACTGGAAGAAGGAGCTAACACACTGTCAAAAGAAGAAACGACTCGCCTGGCACAACGTCAGTTGAAGTTTATTCAAGGATTGCAGGCTGCTCTTGTACGTATTGAAAACAAAACGTATGGTATTTGTCGTGAAACAGGAAAGCTGATCCCTGCAGAACGTCTGCGTGCTGTACCTCATGCTACACTCAGCATTGAAGCAAAGAATAGTGGCAAGAAATAAAATTAGTGACGAGCTATAAGCTACAAATAACATGTACTGTGTGCTATTGGCAAGTACTTGTAATCTGTAACTTATAGCTCGTAGCTTATATAACTTGTATTCAACAAAATGAAAAAACTACTCACGAAAGGACAAATAGCCCTGCTCGTCATCTTCTCAGTGCTGATTATAGACCAGATTATTAAAATCTGGATTAAAACCCACATGTATTGGCACGAAAGTATCCGGATTACCAATTGGTTCTATATTTATTTTACGGAAAACAATGGTATGGCATTTGGTATGGAGATTTTCGGAAAATTATTCCTTACTACTTTCCGCATTATTGCCGTAGCATTGATAGGATGGTATCTGTATAAGATTGTAAAGAGAGGATTTAAGACAGGATACATTGTTTGTGTTTCTTTGATTCTTACCGGAGCACTGGGAAATATCATTGATAGCGTATTTTATGGAGTACTGTTTAACGAGAGTACACATTCACAAATTGCCAGTTTTATGCCCGAAGGGGGAGGATACTCCACTTGGTTTTATGGTAAGGTAGTAGATATGTTTTATTTCCCGATTATTGATACTACCTGGCCTACATGGATACCGTTTGTTGGGGGAGAGCATTTTATATTCTTTAGTCCCATCTTTAACTTCGCTGATGCCGCTATCAGTTGTGGTATCATCGCATTGCTTCTTTTTTATAGTAAATATCTGAATGAGTCTTATCACTCACACGAAAAAAAGGACTAAGACAGAAAATGAAAAGAGATTTCCGGTGTCGGTTGTATATTATATGCCTGTTAGTGGTATTTGTTGTTGGTTGTAAGGTTAAAAGACCCGATGGAGTCCTTCCGGAAACAACAATGGAAAACCTGTTGTATGATTATCATATAGCGAAAGCGATGAGTGATAATCTGCCATACAATGAGAGCTATAAAAAAGTATTGTATACAAATGCTGTATTCAGCAAATATGGTACAACGGAAGCTGTTTTCGATTCGTCTATGGTATGGTATACTCGTAACACGGAAGTACTGGCCAAAGTCTATGAAAGAGTTAGCAAAAGGTTAAAAGCACAACAAAATTCGATCAATCACTTAATTGCCATACGCGACAAAAAGCCGATGACATCTACTCCTGGTGACAGCATTGATGTATGGGCATGGCAACGTATGAGGCGCTTAACGGGAATGCCAATAGATAATAAACTAACGTTTGTCCTGCCTTCGGATTCTAATTTCAAGAAACGCGATACATTGGTATGGGAAGTTCGTTATCATTTCCTTGAAGGTGTTAAGCCGGATACGACTCTGTTTGCAATAATGGGTATGCAAATTCAATTTGAAAATGACAGTATTATAAGTGAAACCAAACGAGTGACAGAGTCGGGGATAAAGCGCATCCGCCTGCAATCGGATACGTTGGGAGCTATCAAAGAAGTGAAAGGATTTATCTATTATCCAAGGAAAAAAACACCGCATACCTTATTGACTGATGGTATCACACTCATGCGTTATCACTCCAATGATACACTGTCGGTTTTGAATGATTCTTTAAAAACAGATTCTCTTAAGCAGGATGTAGTAAAAGAGGTAGTTTCGAAAAATACAGCCGATACAATAGAGAAAGTAGATCAGCAACCTCAGCCAAGATTAACTCCGGAAGAGATGAATCGCCGTCGCAGCAATCTGCAACGTGAGGTGAAACCGGAGCAACTCGAAGTAGAGAAGCACATACAAATGGAGAAACGTGAGATAAGACAAGAACGGCAGATGAATCAACGCCACCGTTCACAGTAAATTTCAGAACTAAGGAGATGAAACGCTTTGCTTCTCATTATTTGTATGCACCGGATACCGGTTTTCTCAAACAACAGGTAGTAGAAATGGAGGGAGAATACGTTGTGAGATTCTTCCCCCTTACCGAAGAAATAGAATCGGTAGAATGGTTACCGGGCGTCATAGAACTAACCCAGGTGAAAGATAAATTCTGTGCTTATCTTTTATTTCCTTTCGATTTTACAATGATGCAGCCTGTCGCCGAAACTCGGCGCAGACAATTGCTGTAGCAATAGCTACATTGAGCGATTCGGAAGTTTCTCTCTCCTGAGGATAATTAGGAATATATAGTTTCTGATTAATTAGTGCCTCCACCTCTTTACTAATTCCATTTCCTTCATTTCCCATCACAATCAACCCATTGCGGGATAAGGGTTGCCCATATATATTTTTTCCATCCAGAAATGTTCCGTAAACAGGAATATCACCAAGAGAACGAATAAGGTCGGGCAGGGGAGTATAATATGTTTTTACACGAGCTATACCGCCCATAGTCGCTTGTACCGTCTTGGGGTTATAAACATCCACCGTATTAGATGAACAAATAATATGCTCTATGCCAAACCAATCGGCAAGACGAATAATTGTACCTAAGTTTCCCGGATCCTGTACATCATCCAGAGCAAGGCAGAGCGAATCACGCAGAATAGAAGTATTTAAAACATATTCCGGTTGCCTGAACACAGCGATTACCTGTTGAGGAGTCTTCAACAAACTGGCACGTGATAATTCATCCTGAGTAACTTCTGCTATTTCATCTGCCTGAACAGATGTATGTTCTCGTAACCAGGAAGAAGTAGCAGCCAGAAAGGTACAGGATAGGTGTCCAAGTAAGTCACCTACCAGTTTCGGACCTTCAGCCAGAAAGACTTTTTCTTCTTTACGTATCTTTTTTAGCTCCAATGAGCGAATGTACTTTATTTTATTTTTGCTTAATAGAGTCATATAAACCTGATATTTACGGCAAAGCTATAAAGATATTTCCAATATACCACTTTCTCACGATTCTTTTTCTATATCTATTTTCTTATGATTAACAATATTTATACCAATAAATATATACCATCTACTTAATTATCGTAGATTTGCTTAAAAATAGTAGACTGGTTATCAGTAATAAATAAAAATAGAATGGAAAGACTTACACAGCAAGAAGAAGAAGTAATGCTTTACTTTTGGAAGATAGGGCCAAGTTTTATAAGAGATGTACTGAATCAAATGCCTGCACCAAAGCCTCCTTATACCAGTGTGGCATCTGTAGTACGTAATTTAGAGAAGAAACAATATCTGTCTCCTTTCAAACTGGGCAACTCTATTCAGTATCATCCCATAATCAAAGAGAGTGATTACAAGCGTTATTTCCTTAGTGGAGTGGTAAGTAATTATTTTACCGGATCCTATAAAGAAATGGTTTCATTTTTTGTGAAAGATCGTAAAATCAGCAAAAAGGAACTGAAAGAACTTATTAATATCATTGAAGACGAAGAATCTTAAAAACAACCAGAGATATGACACTTTTTATTCTATACTTCATGAAGGCAAATATAGCATTAGTTGTGCTGTACTTCTTTTATAAATTATTGTTTAGTAAAGATACCTTCTTTGGATTACGCAGACTGATGTTGATTTTAATCTATATCATCGCATTCACATATCCTTTGTTTGATCTTTCTGCCTGGATGATAGCAGACAATAATGTAACCGGTGTAGTAAACACCCTATATCAAAAGGTATTGCCCGAAATAACAATCGTAAGTGAAACAGCTGATAATGCATCCTCTTTTCCATTGGTGACAATAGTTCTTACAGGCCTTTACATAGCAGGAGTGATTATCTTATTAACCCGTACATTGCTGGAAATCAGCAAAACCTGTATCATACTTCATCATAGTAAAAAAGTATATATTGATGGAATCCGTATATGCCAGCCCAAAGAAAAGCAAGAGCCTTATTCTTTCTTTAAGTGATTTGTGTGTATCCGGGTATGTATAATGAAAAAGAGACAAAAGAGATATTGGTACATGAACAGACGCATGTACGCGAACTTCACTCGGCGGATATATTATTGGCACAGCTCGTAATCATTCTTTGCTGGTTCAATCCTTTTGCCTGGCTCATACGAAGCGAAATGCGTATTAATCATGAGTATCTTGCCGACAGGAAAGTAGTGACAAGTGGTTACGACAGAAAAACGTATCAGTATCATCTTTTAGGACTCAAACAAAACCAACCGGCTGCAGCAAATTTATATAATAACTTTAGTGTATTACCTTTAAAGAACCGAATTAAAATGTTAAACAGAAAAAGAACCCGTAACATCATGAGAAGCAAATACCTCATGTTTATTCCTGTAACCGCTTTGTTGATTCTATTCAGTAACTGTACAAATACAGGCAAAGAAGAATCAACAGAAGAAAAAGTGGAAGTAAAATACATCCCGACAGAAGTCAAACCGGATACAATGGACATTGCCAATGCTGTTTTCGATATGGTAGAAGAAATGCCGGAATTCAAAGGAGGCAATAAGGCACTGATGGACTATCTGGCTGCAAACCTAAAATATCCGAAAGGAGCCGAAACCAAAGGAACACAAGGTCGTGTTATCGTACAGTTCATTGTTAATACGGATGGAAGTATTGACGATGCAAAAGTAGTTCGCAGTGTTGACCCTGAATTGGATGCAGAGGCCTTGCGCGTGATCAATGGAATGCCGAAATGGAAACCGGGGACACAAAAAGGTGAACCGGTACGTGTAAAATATACCGTACCAGTTGTGTTCCGTCTGAAATAAACGGCGGTCAGAGAGAAAACATTGAAATCCACCAATAGTTCGCTCCTACGATGTTGTAGCAACTTCTTAGGGGCGAATTAGCATATATTATTTCCCCATACAGAAAAATTCGCCTATATTTGTAGGGTATTTGAGGCAACTAATAAAACCCTATGAGGAGAGGATATCTTTACACGTTACTTTCTTTTGCCATTCTGACGCTGGCTTCGTGTTCCGCTACCAAGTTTGTGCCGGATGGTTATTATTTATTGGACGAAGTTAAAGTATCTACTAATAACAAAGAAGTAAAACCTTCCAGCCTACGTAATTATGTACGTCAAAATCCCAATGCAAAATGGTTTAGCCTGATAAAAACACAGTTGTACGTTTATGATCTTTCAGGACGTGATTCCAGCAAATGGTACAATAAGTTTCTTCGTAAAATAGGAGATGCTCCGGTTATTTACAACGAAAGCGAAGCACAACGCTCACAGGAGGAAATAACAAAAGCTGTCCAGAATATGGGATATATGAGTGCTTCCGTTAAACGTACGACGAAAACAAAGAAAAAGAAACTGAAGCTTTATTATGAGGTAACTACAGGCAAACCTTACACTGTACGTACACTGAAATATGATATCAGTGATCCCCAAGTAGGTGAGTATATGCGAAAAGATTCTGCAAATACTTTATTGAAAGAGGGTATGCTGTTTGACGTAAATGTATTGGATGCAGAACGGCAACGAATAACGGACCATCTATTGCGTAACGGATACTATAAATTCAATAAAGACTATATTTCATATACCGCTGATACTGTACGCAATACTTATCTTGTAGACCTGACTCTACATCTGCAACCCTATAAAACGCACACTGCTGATGCGCCCCAAGCACATAATCAATATCGTATCAACAAAATAAATTTTATCACAGACTACGATGTTCTCCAGTCTTCTGCGCTGAGCAGTATTGAAATTAATGACTCCATACACTACAATGGTTATCCCATTTATTATAAAGACAAGTTATACCTGCGACCTAAAGTGTTGACAGATAATCTACTGTTCTTTCCGGGTAACCTATATAACGAACGTGATGTACAACGGACTTACTCAAACTTCGGACGCCTGCCGGCATTGAAATACACCAATATTCGTTTCTTTGAAACTCTGGCAGGAGACAGTACCCTGTTGAATTGTTATGTGATGCTAACCAAAAGCAAACATAAGTCAATCTCTTTTGAACTGGAAGGAACAAATTCTGCCGGCGATCTTGGAGCAGCAGCTTCCGTATCTTTCCAGCATCGGAATCTCTTTCGTGGTTCCGAAACTTTTATGATGAAATTTCGTGGTGCATACGAAGCAATTACCGGATTACAAGGTGACTATCACAATAACAACTACACAGAATACGGTGTAGAAACGAGTATAAACTTTCCGAGCTTCTTATTTCCTTTTCTGAATTCTGATTTTAAACGTAAAATACGTGCTACCACAGAGTTTGGCTTGCAATATAGTTACCAGCTACGCCCGGAATTCTCACGTACAGTAGCTTCGGCTTCGTGGAGTTACAAATGGACACAGCGCCAACGGGCACAACACCGTATTGACTTGATAGATATCGGTTATCTGTATTTACCCTGGATCTCCCAGAAGTTTCGCGAAGACTATATCAACAAGGGGCAGAATCATATTTTTGAATATAACTATAAGAACCGGCTTATCGTACGCATGGGTTACAGCTATAATTATAACAGTGCCGGAAATGCTTTGGTGAACAATACCATCAGTTCTAATTCTTACTCCATCCGTGCCAATATAGAATCGGCAGGAAACATTTTGTATGCATTCTCTAAAGCGACCAGTATACGTAAAAACGATGATGGTGAATATGCTATTCTCGGTATTCCGTATGCACAGTATCTGAAAGGTGATTTTGACTTTGCCAAGAATATCCGGATAGATGATCGTAACTCATTAGCATTTCATACCGGTTTTGGTATTGCGGTTCCATACGGTAATGCAAAGACCATTCCATTCGAAAAGCAATACTTTTCAGGAGGTGCCAACAGTGTACGCGGATGGTCTGTACGTGATTTAGGGCCGGGTTCATTTCCCGGTGACGGTAATTTCCTGAATCAGTCAGGGGACATCAAACTGGACGCGAGCATCGAGTATCGAAGTAAATTATTCTGGAAGTTTCAGGGGGCTGCCTTTATTGATGCCGGTAATATCTGGACAATCCGTGATTACGCCAATCAACCGGGCGGTGTATTCAAGTTCAATGAATTCTATAAGCAGATTGCCGTTGCTTATGGTTTAGGTTTACGTTTGGATCTGGATTTCTTTGTTTTACGTTTCGACGGCGGAATGAAAGCCATCAACCCGGCTTATAAAAATGGTAAAGAGCGCTGGCCCATTATTCATCCCAAGTTCAGTCGTGATTTTGCATTCCACTTTGCAGTGGGTTATCCATTTTAACCAACCATCTTTCACCCTCTTTTACCAAATGAATGGTGTCCTGTTTCTCGGAAAGAATAGCAGATGTACCATTAAAGAAATCAGCTTTCAGATAATTTTTTACTGAACAGATAACGGTTGCATGCCCTTCTTCCGGATTCATTTGCTCACTAATTACAGTCACAACAACCGGCCCTTTTGCATTTATCTTGTCAATGAGCTCCTGTGTAGTGTTTGTAGCCATATAACTAAGATATGGGAGGGAAGCCGGAGCAACCAATTCTTTGGTAGCCGCATAATCAAGATCATAAAAGGTTTCACAGAATGCTATTGCATTGCGTATAACTTCACTTTGAGGTACCTGTTTCTGACAGGCAGCAGCCAAGCTCATAAAAACAATGAGAGAGAATATTCGTAGTATTTTCATAATTTAGTGAATAAAAAAGATGAAACACCTCTTTGTGCAGAGCATGTTTCATCTTTTGACATTTCTTTATGCATTAAATTAACGGGCAGCAAACAGCAGACCGTTCATCACCATCTGACGTGCTGCAAGAGTTCCCTGAACATCCAGAGTGACAGTCATTGACTCACCATTAGGCAAATACATCTGCGCTGTACCATCATTGTTCATTTTCAGAAGTTCGGTACTCTCACCATTAGCTACTACATTCCAGGTATTTGCTTCCTTGTTGTAGATCAGTTCCATAGCAGTTTTCTCACCCTCTTTTGTAATCGAATAACCATTCTCCAGAGTTTCTACCAGATAGTTGCCATTTTCGCCTTTTACTTTCTTTACATCTCCTGCGTTTGCCATCGGGTTAGAACCGCTCCAAAACTCAATAGAGTTGATAACTAAAGCATCCGCCAAATATGCAACGCCATATGCCGGAACGATGTTCAGTGCAAGAAACACAAGTTCGTTTACAAACTTATTTCCTACTGACTGATTCCAGGAAGAAATACGATTGAATAAACCAAATGAACCTACACATGAACTAAACAAAATAGTACCGCTCAGAGCAAAAGCTGCGACCAATGTCAATCTGTTTTTTTTCATAATTTCTGTTTTTTAGTTGTTATTTTGTGAAACGATAAAAAGACCTATAATAGTTATAAGTCCTTTATACAGTTGCAAATATAAACCTTTTAATTAATAGAAACAAAACATGGTGCAATTTCTATTTTACATTTTTTCTTCGCTTCCGAAGTTCATTTCCTAATAAATAGTCGACAGAAAACTTACCGGGACCGGATATATACATCAATATAAATACAACTAAATAGATGAGTGCCAGTTCTTTTACTGCAAAAGCATCATTACCGTGAATGACAAAGAATGCCATGCCCATTGTAAAAATCATAGGCAACATAGCTAAACGATATAATATGCCGACGATAAACGCCATTGAACAAACAAGTTCTCCGAAGATAGCCAATCCTAAAGATACCGGGCTGCCTACACCCAGTGGATCGGGGAAAGCTATGGATAGTTCCTGATAACTACTCCATTTCTGTATGCCGTGATTCATCAATAGTAAACCAAAGAAAATACGTAATGCAAGTAAGAATAAGGATGCCCCTGTACTATTGGGCTTTGAGGGAAATAAAAAATTGTAGATCATAAGTTTCATTTATTAGTTTGATAATTTATACAATATAAACAAACCTTAGCTTCACATTGTTTAGATTGATTCATATCAAATAAAGCACTACAGAGATAAAAAGTATAAACTCTTTTTGTCTGCCTTTGTTATTAGATATATATTACATTAACAGAAAGGAATAAAGTTATGAAAAAGGTAAAAGATTTCTTCAAAGATTGTCTCGAAGAAATAGGTAGAGGCATACTCCACGAATATGGCTACTTTGAAGAGGATGACAAATAATAAAATAGAATAAGGAAGTGATATACTTCCAGAAACCTTCTCATACCTCCGAAGTATATTCTGTTACTTCGGGGGTATTTTATATATTCCGGTTCCCAATATTGAAAGTATAACTATTATAACTCTAATACTATTTTCTGAAAAAAAAGGAATAAGTCATCGCGACATTCCCTTTTCCATATCTACTAAAATGAGAGTAACCTATATCATTTCTTCGGTTTTACTCTTTTCACAGGCTTTATTATCAATCGCAACGAAGGGTCATAAGTGAAATAACTCCACATCCAGTCTATGAAAATGAAAAGTCTGTTCTTTACACCTACAATACTCATTAAGTGAATGAATAGCCAGACTGCCCAAGCAGGAAAACCACCAAAACGGATATTCTTCAACTCCACAATGGCGTTATTTCTTCCGATGGTAGCCATCGAACCTTTATTATGATACACAAAAAGTTTAAGTGGAAGCCCCTTTTCTATGTTGTTCAGATTCTGAACAAGAAGCTTAGCCTGTTGAATAGCCGGCTGAACAACCTGAGGGTGCCCCCTCGGATAATCTTCTGAAATCATCAGAGCAGTATCACCAATAGCAAATACATTGTTAGTACCGGTTACCTTGTTGAAAACATCTACATTCAGTCTATTCCCCGGTCCGTAAGCGTCCTGTGGAAGTCCTTCAATACTGTTAGCTTTCACACCTGCTACCCAATAGATATTTGTAGAAGGTATGGCCGTACCATCTCCCAGAGTAAGCAAATCATTTTCATAATCTACCACCTTGGAATCCACCTTTATTTCAACTCCTTTTTTTGCCAGATAGTCCTGTACTTCGGTAGACGACTTTTCGGAGAAAGCCGAGAGTAGGCGAGGGCCTGCATCGATAAGGACAATACGCATCTGCTCTATATCCAGATCGGGATAATCTTGTGGCAAAATGAACTTACGCATCTCTGCCAATGCACCCGAAAGTTCTATTCCGGTAGCTCCGCCACCTACAATTATAAACGTCATCAATTTTTCCCGTTCTTTCAAATTACTCGTGTTCTGCGCTTTCTCAAAGCTTTCCAGTACTTGGTTACGGTTATAGAGAGCTTCTGCCGTTGTCTTGAGAGACATGGTATGGAGAGCCATCTTATCGTTACCGAAATAGTTGGTATAACATCCGGTTGCAATTACCAAATAGTCGTATTCAATAACTCCAATAGAAGTTTCCAATATATTTTGTTCCGGAATAACCCGCTGGGCTTCACAGATACGAATATGAAAATATTTACGCTTTTTAAAAATCTTGCGGAAAGGGAAAGAGATTGCACTCGGCTCTATACCGGCTGTAGCTACCTGATAGAGAAGAGGCTGAAACAGATGATAATTATTTTTGTCTAACAGAACAATTTGAAAATTGTCATTTTTTAGTTTACGTGCCAGCTTTAATCCTCCAAAACCACCGCCTACAATAACTACTCTTTTTCTTTTCCCTTTATCGGGAATATCTATTTTATTCATCATGTTATCATTATATTAATCTGATAGTATATTAACATCACAGAAGGGAAAATTGTTTTTCCTTGTCCTGCTCTGTAAGGGCAAAATAGCCGGGTAGTTTCTGTAATTCTTCTATCACCCGCCAGGTATGTATAGCCACATCTCCTTCGGCATGATGAAACAGGTCCTGAGGAATCCCATTCATATCGCGTAACCATTCGAATTGTAGTTCGAGCGAGTTACGATCTTTCTTATCTGTTAATGTCCAAATCATATTTTTCTTTATTTTCATTAAACTCCCAGAAAAGCCGGACACGCTTCCAGTGACGTGTCCAATGCTCATCTGTTTTCACATGACCTTTGCGCACATATTTGAATACATTGTGTGCAAATTCGCTAACCGGATATTCATCTGTATTCCGCACTACCAACCCTTCACGCGTACAATCTTCTCCGGTAGAAGGGTCTTTTGTACCAAAAACTCCCGGCTGCCGAGCAAGTGTAAGAATCTGTTGTCGAAATTGTTCCTGAGAAAGTTCTGCAACCGCCGGCACTGTTCAGGCAATTATTCTCACCATCCAATTTTTCGGTATATACAAGCGTGTCAATCCGCTGGATATCTTCCCAATAAGTATGGTTGATGCGGTCGTCACTTGTAGTTCCCGGTGAGAAAGGGAAGTGATACGTACGACCATATTTTTCTGATAACATTTTGTTTTAATTTAATTATTCTTTATTCATTCTTACGATGCGGGGCATAAAACGCCCTTGTATCTCTACCAGGTTTTCCTGTGCCCGCATCACTCTTTCGATGTCCTTATAGGCAAGAGGCATCTCTTCCACACTACCTCCGATAAGAGTTACACCCGCTTGTGCCAAAAATTTCTTTAAGGCAGACTGCGTGAAGGTACTTTGAGCCTGCTGTCTTGACATCGTCCGTCCGGCGCCATGAGAGGCCGAAAAGAGAGATTCACGAACTCCTTTGCCACAAACCAGGTATCCGGGAGTAGCCATACTACCCGGAATAAGTCCGGGTTGGCCCTCATAAGCAGGAGTAGCTCCTTTACGGTGAACAATGGCAAAGTTACCAGGTGCTATTTCCTCCTCCCAGGCGAAGTTATGGTGATTGCTGACATTAGCAACCGGAATCAATCCTAAGGCTTTGGCAAGGTTAAGATGAATCCTTTCGTGACAAGCCCGAGCATAATCTCCGGCGAGATTCATACTCATCCAATACGCCTGCCCCTCTTCCGAATGGAGATCAAGCCAGGCAAAGTGTTGGACTTCGCGAGGTAATTTACATGATTCACGTGCCAGAAAACTATAATGTTGTGCAATAGCAGCTCCCAACCCCCGTGAACCTGAATGAGCCAACAAAGCAACATAATTCCCGACAGGTAACTGTAAAACATTGTCTGCCTCCAGTTCCAGTTCTCCGAAGTTCACAAAATGATTCCCTTGTCCCGATGTTCCTAATTGTCGGACAGCCCTCCCATGTAACTTTTGTAACAGGGGCGTCAATCGGAATTCCTCTCTGTCCAACACTTCATGCTCCTGTGTAAACTCTAATCCACCATCCATACCAAAATGTGTGTATTCCTTTAACGCCACTTTTGTCTGATGAGCATATCGTTTCAGAAAATCCGGCTTCGCATCAAAAACCGTCAGACTCATCCGGCAGCCAATATCCATTCCTACGGCATAAGGTATTACTGTATGATCCGTTGCCAATACACCGCCGATAGGCAAACCATATCCGGCATGTGCATCAGGCATCAACGCTCCTGCCAGTGTTACCGGGAGTCGCATGGCCAGCTCCATTTGTTGTTTGGCAGAACTTTCTATAAACTTGTTGCCGTAATTCTGGAAAACTTTTATAACCTCTTTATTTATAAGAGGTTTGAAAGGAAGAATAAAATTGAGGTAACGAGTTGGCAACCGTGTCTGTTTCTGCGCTTTGCCGTGAGTTGCTATCAATGTCACTCGTCTTGATGCAAAAGTAGCAATAAAAATCGGAAACATATCAAAGCGTCCCATGATTTTTATTATAGGACGTTTTTATCTTAACCGAATATATCCGGTTTAATCGTTGCCTCCATTTTCAGAGAATTACAGGCTATGGCTGAAATTTATACTTCAATCCGTATTCTTCCAATTTGCTGTACAGCGTTGTACGTCCTATTCCGAGCAATTCGGCGGCGACCTTACGGTTCCCGTTCGCATGCTTCAAGGCACGCAGAATCCTGTCCTTTTCTTCCATATCGTTACGCAGGGCGAAACTGACGGAAGAGGTCTGTTTCGTTACGGCAAGTTCCAAATCCTCCACTGTTATTGTGTCGCCCTCCGTTTGCAGTACCGCTGCCAATATCATCTGTTTCAATTCACGCACGTTGCCCGGCCACGGGTAAGTGAGCAGGGCATTACGGGCGGTGGCGTTGAAACCTTTAATATTACGTTCCAACTCCTTGTTTGCCGTTTCACGAAAGAAATCCGCCAACGGCAGTATGTCTTCTTGACAATCACGCAATGGCGGTACGGTTATCACATACTCTTTCAGGCGGTAGAACAAATCTTCCCGAAACCGTTTATCGGCAACAGCTTTCTGTAAATCTTCGTTGGTCGCCGCCACTATCCGCACGTTGGCGGTCTTGTCCTCTTTTGCCCCGATGGGACGGTAACGCCGTTCCTGTATGGCACGGAGCAACATCTGCTGCGTTTCCAACGAGAGGTTGCCCACCTCGTCAAGAAAGAGTGTACCTCCCTCGGCTTCCTCGAAGTAGCCTGCCTTGTTGCTGTCAGCACCCGTAAAAGAACCTTTCTTGTGCCCGAAGAAGGTGGATTGAGCCAATGTTGGCGACAATGAGCCGCAATCCACGGGAACAAACGGCCTGTCCGACAGTTTGCTTTGGGCGTGGATGTGCTGTGCGATATGTTCCTTGCCCGTGCCGTTCTCACCCAGTATCAATACGCTCAACCGTGTGGGAGCGACAAGGCGGACACGCCTCTTGATATCTTGGTATGCCTCGCCCTGACGTGTGAAGATAGGTATTTGAGTATGCTTTTTCCCTTCTTGTACCTTGTGCAGTGAACGGACAAGTGGAATAAGTTTGTCCTCAATCAGTCGTTTGGGTATATAGTCGGAAGAGCCGAGTTTCATGCTCTCCACTGCCGTATGGACTTCGGCATAATCGGTCATGACAATGAACGGCTGCATCTTTCCTTCCTTGCGCATCCACCGCAACAGGTCGATACTCTCACCGTCGGGCAGGCGCAGGTCGGCAAGTACGATGTCACCCTCCTCCGCTTTTGCCAACAGTTTCTTGGCGGTTGAAATCCGGTAAGCCTGCACGGTATCGAACCCTCCCTTTTTGAGCAGGTTGCAGACGTAATCGTTATAGATGGGATTATCCTCAATCACATACACTCTCATCTGACTTCCTCCTTCTTTTCCTTTCTCGCCAGTTCCATAATCATTTCACCCATTTTCAATACAGAGTCCACGGCACGCTTTATCTCGTCATTAGAGCATTCCTCATCACGGTGGAGCAATTCATGCAGTTTCCATAATGGCCTGTCCGCACGGATTACCGCCCACGAACTACGCAGGTGGTGTACCAGTTCGTCCAACGCATTGCGGTCGTTTCTGTTTGCGGCTTCCCTTATAATCTGCATATCCTTTTCCGTCTCGGTTATCAGGCGGTCGAGTATGGCAGCTTTATCCCCATAGGCGAGCAGGGAAGACAAATCGGGCTGTTCTTCCTTGTCCGTTACCAAAGAAAGGCATTTCCTTGAAACTGCTATCAGTTCCGCCATATCGAAAGGCTTGAACAGGCAGGCGGTAAAACCGTGTGCCAACAATTCCTCTTCAGTACAACTGCCGGAAGCGGTCGCCACGATTACGGGAATAGTCTTGGAGTTACCGATGTCGGATGAGCGCAGCAATTCCAATACTTCGTAACCGTTGATTTCCGGCATTTTCAGGTCGGTAATCAGCAAATCATAATTCCGTGTGCGTATCGCCTCCATCAAGTCGCCCGTGTTGTCACACGCATCACAACGGATACCGCAATGGGCGTACATGTCCCTCACCATCGAAAGAAGAATGTCGTTGTCGTCCAGCACCATGACGGAGAATGACCGTTCAAAATGGCTTTCCGACTTGTTCGTTTCTTCATCGGAAACGCTATCCACCGTATTCATGGGGATTTCCACCGTGAAACGGCTACCCCTGCCTTTTTCGCTTTCCAGTCGGATTGTACCGTGCATCATGTCCACGATGCGTTTGACGATGGACAATCCCAGCCCGAAGCCGTCCTGCGTGGCGGCATTCGAGAGCCGTTCAAACTCCCCGAACACCCGTTGCCGTTCTTCCTCACTCATGCCGCTGCCCGTGTCCTCCACGATAAGGGCAAGCGTCTTTCCGTCATAACCCGAACGGAAAGAAACGCTTCCGGCTTGTGTGTACTTTATGGCATTGGAAAGCAGGTTGCCACCTATCTGCATGATGCGCTCCCTGTCACCCATGAGGATAACGTCCGCATCATTTTCCACGGTGAGTTTCAAATCCTTGACTTCCGCCATAGGTCGAAATTCCGCCTCCAGTGCATCAGTTATACTTTGCAATCTGAAAAGGGTGATATTCATCTTCTCTTTTCCGCTTTCCAACCGAAAGAAACCCAACAGAGAATTAAGCATTGTAATCATCCGTTTTGAGGCTTGCAGCACGCTTTCCGCATGGCGTTTGTTTTCCGCCGTGCCGTTGCTGCGTATCAGTTCCGTATAACCGTGTATGGCGGTCAGCGGTGTACGCAGTTCATGGGTGATTATGTGCATAGCCTTTCTTCGGGATATTATCAATTCCTCGTTTTTCCTGTTGGATTCACGGAGTTGTCCAATCAGAGAAGAGGTATCTTTCTTGTATTTGCCTATTTGTTTGGCATATCTGTGAATGATGATATATGAAAACAACAAAAGGAGAACGGCAAAACCTGTCAAACCTCCTATCTGCATAAATGACCGTTCACGCATGGCGATTATTTCCGCTTCCCTCCGTTGTAAATCTGTCTGTACCTTTTTGTCCATTTGGTGGATGAGCGTTTGCAGTTGGCGGTTCAGTTCCGTGTTCCTTGCGGCGAGGCTGTCGGCGTATTCGGACAATTGGCGGCTTTGCGTCTTTTGTCGTGCTATCACGTCACGGTTCAGTGTGTAGAGCATGGTTGTAGTGGCTGTGGGTTCCGGCTTTTCTTTCTTACCGAACAGCCTGAACAAGCCTTTGCGCTTCGCTTTCTTCGGCTCTTCCTGTGTGCTTTTCCATGCAATGACGGGTACACGTTCGGCTATCCGTTCATTGATGGCCTCTTGCTCGTCAAGGACTTGCATTATCTGCCGCAAATGCTGTTCCTTGCTTTCCAATAGGTGGCGCACGCTGTCAATGCGCTCTGTAGGGTAAGATTGCTTGAAACGGCACAACATACTGTCCACCTCCAAACGCTTACGATGATAGGTCTGCACATCATCGTCTTCCCATTCCAATATCGTTTCACCCAAAAGGGAAAGTTCTATCGTCTTGGCATAGGCATGATGTATCTCCTGACGGAAAGCATTTATCTGCTTGTTCTCCGTTTCCAATGCCTCAAGTTCCTGCCATTCTTGAAGCCACAGGTACATGATGCCTCCTGCCAACAGGCATACCAACAAGTAGCCTGCGGCAATCATCGTGCGGAAATGTTTTGTGTCTGCGGTATGTCGTTTCATGGGTAGCTGCTGTTGATTGATTATAATACAGCCCGTAGGTCTTTATCGGCTTACGGGCTGCATAGTCTTTGTGGCTTTATCCAATGTGATTACTACATCAAAATGTTTTTATAGTGTTCTCAATAAACATTTCAAAATCCTTTTCCCATATCATAAACTTTTTGCAGGTGGTTGGTATTTAAAATTGCACCTTTCTCACTGACACTGTTGACGAGATAGTGGCCTCTGTCTTTCCATCCCCTGTCTTGTGCAATGAGTTCAAAAGAGCGTACCATACCGTCAAATACATGAGGGCCTTCCAACTCTCCGCATGAAAGGAGCATGCACTCCTTGACAGGCAACTCCTTTTTGCCTATTATGAAAGAATAGAACTTGTCTATGGCAGCTTTCATCTGGGTGGAAAACGAGTACCAATAAAGAGGGGTACAGAATACGATGGCGTCACTTTCCGCCATCAATGATGCCAGTTCGTTGAAATCATCATTGAAAACACAGGCTTTCCCCTTGCTGAAACAGTTGTCGCAAGCCCTGCAACCTTGAATATGTTTATGTGCAGTATCAAACCGCACGACAATATTGCCTGCCTCTGACGCTCCCTTTGCAAAAGCGTCTGCCATCAGGTCACTGTTACCGCCTTTTCGCGGACTGCCGGTCAAAATCAATATGCGTTTGCCCATTTTCCTTAATCTCTCTATTCAAATCTTTTATTCTCCCATACGGAAATCGCCCACATTGTCATGGCTTAGCGTGACTTCCTCGATACGGCTTGTGCATCTGCCGCGTTGCGGACACTGGCTGCTGATACCGAGATAAATCCGGTCGGGATAGTAATTACGATACAGACGTACCATGTGCCATTCCTTTTTGTCTAATGAATAGTAGCTGGCGATGGTCCGGGTATCGGAAGATATTTTCATATAGACCGATGGGGCATCTATCTTGTCATGGTTGTTGTCGTCCGATGTGCCTTGTGTCCGTACCGATACGATGCGGTGATTGCCATATTCGTCCTGCTCGAAGGCCAGTTTCTGCCAAAGCGTATCATTGACATACACAAACAGGTCGGCTGCATTGTAAAGTCCCTCTGCTGTGAACTCAGGAGTTACCTTGGCTGTCAGCGTGAACGGTTTGGTATTGTCCGTAGGAATAAGCAATACGGGCAGTGTGTTGTTGGATAGCTTCCCTTCGTTCGGGTCGCAGAAGAAATCAAGTCCTTCGGCACAACGGAATTCCAATGCCCCGTCAGCCAGCAAACTTACACACGTATCTGCGCCATTGATGGCATGGGTAAAAGTGACATCGCCCAAAGTGACTTTGCAGTCTGCAATTCTGCTTGCCACATCGGTGCTTCCGGTTTGTCTGGCTTCATTCTGTGTGGTCTCATTTTTTGGTTGGCATGCGGCCAACGTGAGGCATCCGGCAAGGATTGCCTGATAAATAATTGTCTTTTTCATTGCCTAAGTTGTTTATTATTAGTATTTTTGCCGCAAAATTAGGCAAAATAGGACAATGCCGCAATGGTGAATAATAACCAATTTTCCGGATGCACGAACAGGAACACAGATTACAATCCCTGCTGACAGGGCAGAATTTCAACGCGGAAAGTGACATGGATGAATGGTTGGAAACAGCCAAAGGCTATGCCCATGCGTACGCTCAAGCGACCAATGGCATTGCGGTCCTCTCTGATTTCCAAAACAATGTGAACCATATTTATTCCGGTCTGTTCGGGCAGACATTAGGATTGCCGGAATATACTGAGAACAAGAATTCCGTCTTCGAGCATGAAGTGTTTGACAATATCCCCGATGAGGAATTGGTGGAACGCCATATTCTCGAACTCCGTTTTTTCCGTTTCTTGGAATCTGTCCCGGCAACCCAAAAGCCCGATTTCAATGCCACTTGCGTCGTTCATTTTCAAAGGCAAGGAATGCCGCCCCTATCCGTACTCCACACTACCCGATATTTGCTTTGCCATGCCAATGGCAGTATATGGTTAGGACTTTGTACTTATGCACCTTTTCCGCAAACTAATGAAGTCATGGAAGGCTGTATTATCAACACACGTACCGGTGAAACCGTTTGCTTGGAACAGTTTGACAGCCGATTGCTCAGCCGCCGTCAAATAGAAATTCTTTCCCTGTTGGCAAAAGGCGAAGGCAGCAAACAGATTGCGGACAAACTCTCCATATCCGTCAACACGGTCAGCCGCCACCGCCAAGATATTCTCACGCGGCTGCGCGTTACCAATACTGCCGCAGCCGTGGAGATAGGTTTACGTATGCGTCTTATATAGACAACGGATTTCACATTATTTTTAGTATCGTTTGATATTGAATTGAAATTTTGTGTACTCTATTTGAATATGCTGAATTTTCAAGATATGGCTTTGCCTATTAACAAATAAGATTTATAGCCTCATGCCTCGTCTGTGCTTGGCTTTCTTTTTTCTCCGCAATATCTCCGCCATTTCCTGATTGGCTTCCGCATCAGCGGCGTTGAAAGATGAGCCGTTGCCGTTCAGTAGTCCCAACGAACCGTTGAATAACTCGCCGAGTGCCGTGCCGGATGGTGCGCTTGGCATGGCAACTTCATGTACTTTGGCTGTTATTCCCATACGCTCATTGTATCTGTTGCGCTGCAATGCTGCGTCAATCTTGGAATAGCTGAAACGCCTATCCACTTTTGAACCGTTGAAATGGTAGCCATTTTTAGTGAATACGACACCCTGTACCTCATTCGTCTGCCCCTTGTGCTTGAAACTGACTTCCACACCCTGACGTTGCAAGTTGGCGACAAGCACGTTCCAGTTACCGCATCTGCCGACTTCCCTTTTGAGAATGTCGTAAAGCTCGTATTTTGTCATGTCCGGCTCTTTCAGGCGGTTGCGCTTGACATTTTCCTTGCCCTCCGACATGTGCAGACCGTATTTCAAGGTAAGCTCCTTACAGATACGGGTGCTACGAAACCGCTCGTGCCTGTCCGAAATGGTGTTGCCGTTGTTGTCAATGCGGTTGAAGGCAATATGCACGTGCGGATGTTCCTTGTCAAAGTGACAGGCGATGAAAAACTGTGTGTTCCGGATTCCCATTTTTTCCATATATTCAAGTGCGATACCTGCCATTACACGATTGGTCAGCCGTGCTTCATCCTCTTTGGAGAAACTCAATGCAATGTGCCCGACAGGCTTCGATACTTTGCCGTTCATCTGTGACTGTACATTGAAACTCATTGCGATGGTTTCCTTGTTTTCCATGAACAAGCCGTTGTGTGCCACCACCTGCGTACCCTTGCTCTTGTCAAGGATGTAGTCCACCACACCCTTGAAGTCGCTTCCCTTTACGATTTTTGCCATCATATCCCTATCTTGCTTATCAGTTCGTGAATCCTTGCCACTGCCACCTTGCAGTCCCACCGGGCTTCTAAAAAACCTCCGGCATTCGCTTTGTGTGCAAGCTGGTTGAGGTTGTTCGCCATGCCGCAAAGTTGGCGAATGTATCCGGCATGTTCTTCCGACAGCCGTTCCTTTACATGACCGTTTCGGAAACATTCCCTCATATACTCGCTCGGCGATACTCCGGCTTCATGCGCCTGTATCAGCAGACGGAAGTAGTCGGCTGTCGCCAGCTTCACTGCGACACGGTATTTCAATTTTTCGGTCTCCTCTTTCTTGGGGCGACCGCCCTTGTTACGTTCCTTGTGTTTCTTATTCTGCTCCATGTTTCATTTCTTCTAATTATGTTCCTGACTATACTGTATAGACCGACGGGATTGAGTTATGGACAAAAGTCCGTAACGGGTAGCAAGCGGTTTCGGGACACCCGAAACACAAACTTGCTACCTCTCCAATTCCATCGGATGAATTTCGGGCAGCTCCCGTTTTTTCCCTTTTGGAATGTCATAGTCCCAACCCTTTTTTCTTGGGTTTAACGATGGTTCGTGGCGGTGGATTGACGGTTAAATTCTGTCGCTTGTTGCACAGGTAATCGTTCAAATCCTTATATCCGTTGTAGTTTTGGGAGAAATCCCTAATACGCCCGGCAAACTCTTTTTCCAGTTTCCAATACGCTTTCCGCCCTGCTTCGTCATTGTCAAGCAGGCAGTGGATGCGCCCGTATCCATGCAGCACGTCAATGGCTTTGGAGACATTGGACACCGAATTGAGAATGACGTAATCCTGCCCGTCAAGGCTGGGCATGGTCGGGCAGTTCCTCATCCGCAGGGTGAGAAATGAAAGATAGTCCGTCATGCCCTCGAACACGAGGCATTTCTCCCTCGGCTCTCCCTGCTGACGGATATGACTGATGTCCTTCGGGGCGATGCAGCCCTTGAAAAATTGGTTGCGCACCTCATAGCCTCCTGCCACATTCGGGAACCCGATGGCGAAATAGGGCTTGCCGTTATAGGTGAAGTGCAATTCTTTACATTCCGGCTTTGCCAAGGCGGTATCTATACCCCGTTCCTGCAAGTAACGGAGCAATGCCGGATGGGAAAGTTCTTTCACTTCCAGATGTTGGAAACTCGATTCGGATGCCTGCTGGTGAAAAGAGAAAGATACAGGTCGGACGTGTGGCATTTGCTCCGCTATCTTACCAAGCAGATAGGGTACATAGTCCGAACAGTAAAGTTCCTGCGCCAATGCGATGATGTTGCCGCCTCTGCCCAGTCCGTAATCGAACCACAGATTGTGTTCCATGCTCACCTTGAACGATGCTTCTGTTTCCTGCCGGAACGGGGATTTGTACCAAAGGTTGTTTCCTTGCTGCTTCACGGGCAAGTAGCCCAAACTTTGCAGATAGTCTGCCAGTCTGATTGTTTTTGCTTCTTGAATGTTCATAATGTATATTCCTATGGATTTGATGATGGCTGATAAAACGATGATTTGATGAATGGGACTGTATTCTTATTGTATATCAACATAATAGCCTCTCATCACGCCTTCATCAAAACATTCACCGAAAGAGAAAGCATGTCGGTAGTTTCTTTCTCTTTTCATCAGCAAAATGTCTTTGATGTAAGGTCGATGAGAGCGTAGCAGTCTGTATTCCAATATTTTTATATACTTATTCATCATTTCATCAAAATAATCATAGTGCCTCTAAAAAGGCTCTTGTCACGGTATAAAACCTTCCCGTCCTGCGCAGCGGGGAGTAACGGCATTCACGGTTGTAGTCCACTTGGTAGGTGGTATATGTGAGGGTATTGTGGGCAGGTGTCAGTTTCCAACACTCCTGCAATACCTTTCTCACTTGGTGCTTCTCCGCCTTGACATACGTGTTTGCCAACAGCGTGAGAATGTCGTTGCAACAAAAAGAGAAAATGTCGATACCCGTGCTTGTCATGATGTCAAGGATGAGTTCGCACATTTCTATCTCCAATCGGTTGCGGTTGCTGCGTATAATCTTCTGCAAGGCTTCGGTATGCAGCAATGGCGGGGCAAACCACATGCGGCTCTCTTTTTCGGTAGATAGTTGCCTGTGCTGCAAATGATAGAGGAAAGCAGGTATCTCCGCTTTCAGCTTTTGCAGGAAGCAGGTATCATCGGATTGCAAGCGGTCTATCTTGCGCACCCAATAGCGTGTTTCCCCTGCGTCTATGATGACGGGCAGATACTCGTTATTGGAACACAGCACGAATTTGGCAAAGAATGCTATCTCGTCACGGTCTTTGCCTTTGGCTTCAACCTTGTAGGATAACGTGGTACTCAGGTTCTTCAACCGCTCGCTATCCTCCCTGCGGCTCAATAACACTTCATCCACCACGATAAGCAGCTTGCCAGCCCAGTCGGAATTGAACTGGCTGCGGAAGTCCTCGTTGGTGTTGAATGTGACATTGTTCTGAAACAGGGCTTTCAGAAAGTTCAGGAACGTGCTTTTGCCCGTGTTGCGTTCTTCTGATACCAGCAGCAGGATAGGCAGTTTTTGGATAGGTTGTAGATATAGCAGTTGCAGGTAGTCCATGCCTAATTCGTATTGCTCCCCGAAGATGTGCCGTGCCAAAGATTGGATGTGCGAAAAATCGCCCTCCTGCGGTCGGTGGTCTATCGGTTCATACAGGTTCAGGAACTTGTCCACCACCGGACGATAGTTTACATGTTCGGGTACGGTACAGAAGCCGTCATACTTTGGGACAGTGGCGAGAAAGTGCTTGCCATAGTCCTGCCGCAGGGTCTCGTTGTTCCACACGATGCGTTTCTTCACATAGCCGCCGTTCAACCGGGGCTGGTTCACTAACTTGTAGAGGGTCGTACCCACCCGGATAAACTCCTCCTTGCAGATGTCTGGTTCACTCATTATTCATACGCTTAAATGGTTGATAAATAATTGTATGCAAAGTTAGAGTGAGCCGCTTGAACCCTTGATACGCAAATCACCGCAGAACGGTGCAAAAAACACACGGAATGAAAAACTTTCAGCATATTGGAGAGTATAACCATAAAAAATCCCGAAGAAAAACCACTTTAATGGCTGCTTCTTCGGGATTGTCGTATTCGTATGAATGGCAATACGCCTACTCAATTATGTGTATAGCTACATTGTCGGCAATGGGAATACACATCGGTTTCATTACTTCATGTCGCCATATCAATACACTTCACGCTTGATATTCAGATGATTTTATGCTCTTAACCAGCGAAAAGAAGATGCTTGTTTTCTCTTTTCGCAAGTACAGCCTTTCAAGTATGGCATTGCGCACCCGTTCCGCTCCGTATGAGTGGATGCGGAAAGCGAGAGCGACAACCATTTCAAGGCTGTAAACATCCACACCGATTTTGTCCGATAGATGGATATGCCGTTGCGCTTTATGCTCTTTCAGTATTCCGCTTTTATATACTGCTTTAATTGCTGCACGGATGGATGGAGCAATGACACCGAACAGGCTGACAAGTTCCGCTTCGCTCATCCATACCGTTTCACTCGGTATAGTTATCGTACCGTGTTCTGTGATTTTGATGATATTCCTTTTCATTGTCCTGCCATTGATACATTGATAAACGATTGGTTCAGCCTGTTGCCGAGCATGGTAAGGTCGTTATCCAATTTCTGTGTTGTGATTTTGGCATAGATTTGGGTCGTGACTATGTTCGTATGCCCCAAAACACGGCTCACGCTTTCAATCGGCATACCCATACTCAAAGCAAGGGTCGCGAACCCATGTCTTGAGCAATGGAACGAGATGTCTTTTGTTATCCCGCACTCTTTCATCACCTTTTTCAGCGGTTTGCAGATAGACCAGTAGTTGAGATTGGGGAATACGAGATTATCTACCTGCAAGGGGCGGTAACGCTCTATTATCTGCAAGGGTATATCCAGCAGTTTCACTTGGAACGGCACTTTCGTCTTGTGCCGTTTCGATAATATCCACTTCTCTCCGTTCACTTCCACGATGTCATCGGTGGTCAGTTCCTTGATGTCCACGAAAGAGAGGGCGGTGAAGCTGGCGAAAACGAAAATATCACGGATATAGGACAGTTTGGCATCCCCGAACTCGTGCGTCATCAACGCTTTCAGTTCGTCTTCCGTCAGATATTCACGCTCCTTTACATTCGGGCTGATGTGGAATTGGGCAAACGGATTTCTCGGTATCAGTCCGTTGAAGTGCGCACGCATGACTACACCTTTCAGCCACATGCACTTTTCCCATATCGTCCCGTTGTGCAGTCCTGCTTCCGTTGAGAGGTAGGCTGCGAACTCCTTGATGAAGTCGGGCGTAATCTCCAGCATGGACATATCCGTCCGTCTGTAGAAAGACTTGATGAACGCTGCCACATGGTTTCTTGCCCTCACTCTTGAGTGGTAGGTTGCCATTACCCTGTCTTTGCCGACACGCTTCTTGAACACCTCGTTTTCACGGTCGAATGCACCGAGCAAAGTCTCATATTCCGTACCGATACCCTGATAGGCATTGCGCACCATTTCTGCCGTAACGAACGCTTCACGGTCGGACAGGCGTTGGTAGTGCTTGATGATTTGCGCCTTGATGTTGTCCAAAGCGAGGTTGATGTCCCGTGCCTCCTTGCTCTTGCCTTTGGCTCGGTTGCCCTTGATGTCCCAAAGCGTTTTCGGGACACTCTGCTTGCAACTGAACTGCGCCACA
>QWCY01001610.1_pt1 | contig 32338 bp, 25 predicted proteins | sample 1972631 | NCBI WGS metagenome assembly QWCY01 (sample SAMN09866696, study PRJNA288562) | Human gut metagenome isolate pre1_stool, whole genome shotgun sequencing... | isolation source: gut | host: Homo sapiens | place: USA: California
AAACTATAATCAAAAGTTTCAGTTGTAAGATTAAAACTTTAGGTTTTATAACCAAAAGTTCCGGTTATAGAATCAGAAGTTTTGGTTATAGATTATAAAAGAGAGAACAGTAGTTTTTTTCCTGATAAAAGGTAGTTCATATCGCCTTGGTTTGAACAAATATATGCGATTAAGCTGAGTCCGGTTTTCAACTACTGATGCACATGAATAATTAGTAAATTAAAAGATGAAAATAAAAAATTGGGTTTTGATTGTTTGTCTCTTATGCTTCATTACAGAGGTGATGAAAGCACAGGTCTATTCTTTTGAGAATAAAAAAGTGCCGGAAGAATGGAGTATCGATGGTGGAAAACTTGAAGTATCCCGGTTAAAGTATAAAGAAGGCAAACAATCACTTAAAGTAGTATGGGATAAAAACGCCATTGTGCGTTTTACAGGAAAGGAGTCTCTGGATGCTGCAAGCCGATCGGTTAATGGTGGGATTACAGCATGGATATATAATAAGGTACCGGTCACAGAATATATGTATTTCTTGTTTACTGATGAATCCGGAGCAGAGGTGTGTCGGTTACCTTTTAGAATGGATTTTAAAGGATGGCGTTGTGTATGGGCTAAGTTCAGAGAAGATATGCTGATGAAGCCGGGAACTATAATTACCTCCTGTGCTATGATAATGCCTGAAAACGTAGAAACCGGGACTATATATCTGGACTATGTAGAGTTTACTCCTACGGTTTCGTGGCAGAAGATGTCAGACGCACAATATAAGGTAAATCAAAAGGATTATAGTTTGATTCACGATTTTATAGGATATCGGAATACATTTCCCGATCTTTCGGACGTGATTGTCAGAGATGAGAATAGAAAGGGAGTTGAGACAATTAAAAACAGATTGATGAAGTGGTATTTAGGAGATCAGTCTGCTGATAATCATCCGATGGTAGAAATCAGAAAAAGAGGTGAGAGGGATTTTATAAAGAAGGGTTTGAAAGCTGCGGAAAAAGTTCAGATCAGATATGATGCTGATGGAGTGGCGATGGGAGAAGGATTATTCCCATTATACTTCTCTAAAGCTGGTGTTACAAATGTAACTACCTTCCCGGACATCAATAAGTATATTCTATTACCTCTGGCATTAGACTACCGAAAAAATGAATCAGAAAATAGCCTGAAGAAAGCACTCTATATTTATGATTGGTTTCATGACCAGGGATGGGCTGATGGTAGCGGAATGGGAACATTATGTTTTGAGAAATTACGCAGTGCAGGATATTTTCATTCGTTGTTTCTGCTAAAAGACAATTTATCTGAGGCTCAGTTGAACCGGGAATTGAAAGCTTTGAAATGGTTCACTATGTTCGGAGCATGTTACCAGAAACCTGAACATGCGGGAGAAGTAGCAGATAATCTTCGTGCATTGGCTTTACCTAAATTGATATATGCACTTTCGTTGACTGATTTGACAGAACAGCAAGCAGCTATGACAGCTTTTTCTTCTTATATGAATAATGCACTTGATTTTGGTCCGGGATTCTTTGGAACTATCAAGGCAGATTATTCCGGTTATCACCATCGAGGACCTTATAACAGTGCATATTACCCTCATGCACTTTATGCTGCATCTTTAGTGGCTTATCTTTTGCATGATACACCCTATGCTCTTTCAGAGTCTTCATTGACACACCTAAAACAAGCATTGCTTACTTTCAGATTTTTTTCGGCTAATCTGAGTATACCGGCAGGTACAGTAGGGCGTTTTCCTCGTGGACAACAAGTGTTACAGGAGTTGTTACCGGCTTTTGCTTATGTTGCCCAATCATTTCCGGAAACAGATATTGAACTGACTGCTGCTTTTAGACGATTGGTTCGCAAAAATCCGGATGTAGTAAAATTGTTTATGACAGAGGTGAATTCTGACCTTACTTATACTAACAGTGTGGGCGAAGCGGAAGCTATGGCTAAGCTGTTGCAAATGGATATAGAAGAGGAACCAGCCCCGAAGGGTTCTTTATTTATGCCTTATTCTGGTTTGCTGGTAGTCAAAAATAAAGATTATCATATTAATGTAAAAGGGTTTAGCAAATATATATGGGATTATGAATCATCTGCATCCGAGAATTTGTATGGACGCTATTTGTCTTACGGGCAGATTGAGTATTTCCATTTTGGAAAAAATACCCGTAGTTTCTATCCGGGCAATCCGGCTTTCGATTGGAATTATTTGTCGGGAACTACTTCTATTGTGTTACCAGTTACAGAGTTGGGGGCGAAGAAGAACAAACATCGTAACTTCTCGGATGAAACCTTTTTGTGTGGTGTCAGTGCTACCGGACAACGATCCATGTTTTCGATGAGGCTGCATGATTTGAAATATGATGATAGTTTTCATGCTAACAAATCGGTTTTTGTAATAGATGATATTATTCTATGTCTTGGATCTGATATCCGAAACAGCGATAAGCAACATAAAACTGTAACAACTTTGTTTCAGTCTCCTGTGAAACAAAAGGTAAAGATGGAGAAACGGAAAACAGGAGCGTTGCTCAATGATCATTCAGGTCTGTTGTATGTTGTGAAAGATTGTGATCCGGTAGTTCAAAAGAATGATTCGTTTACCATTGCATACATTGATCATGACGTAGCTCCCGATCGGGCAGGGTATCAATATTATGTAGTTACTAACGGAGATGAACAACTGGCTGGACACCTGTTGTCAGAAAATACGCCTATACAGATCTTGCGTCAGGATGATGAAGCCCATATCGTGAAAGTAAAAGATAAGAATATTACCTATGGAGCAATTTTTAGTAAGGATCAGCCGTTTGATTCATTGTTAGTGAAGAGTGTGAATATTCCTCTTTCCTATATAGTAGAAGGCGAGGATGAGGATACAACGAAAGTTTTCTTTTCAGAACCGGATATGCGGAGAGTTTCGAGAACCAGCATGGACGGCTTATCAGAAGAAGATGTGATAGAGGAAGAAAAGGCTTTTGAAACAGAATTGGTCCTTAACGGTATGTATGACGTTTATAGTCCTGTTACTCCGTTGAAAGTACAATATAAAGATGGAAATACATTAGTACGTGTTTTGACGATACGTGGCAATAACTATATGTTTAATCTCCGAAAGAAAGACTTATGAAAAAGATTTGGTTAGCAGTGATCTGTTGTTTTCCGTTTTTTTGTGTAAATGCACAGAATGATCTGACGTTATGGTATACGACTCCTGCCCGTGTATGGGAAGAGGCTTTACCTCTTGGAAACGGGCGATTAGGGGCTATGGTGTTTGGAGATACCCAAAAAGAGCGGATACAATTTAACGAAAACACATTGTATAGTGGTGAACCTGCTGCATTAAACCGCTCTACTTGTATCCTGCCTCAATATGAAAAGGTACGGGATTTACTGAAGCAGGGTAAGAATGCTGAGGCCGAAAAGATCATGCAATATGAATGGATAGGCAGGCTTAATGAAGTTTATCAGCCTTTTGGAGATGTCTGTTTTGATTTCAAAATGAAAGGCGAGGTGACGGAGTATGTTCATTCGCTGGATATGGAACAGGCAGTGGTTACTACCCGGTATAAACAGGGAGGAACAGAGATTTTACGAGAGGTCTTTGCTTCATTTCCGGGACAGGCTATCGTAATACATTTAAAAGCTGAAAAGCCGGTATTACACTTTGAAATGCAACTTGCATCATTGCATCCGGTTCATCTGTCCTGTGAAGGAGAAAGATTACAGATGGAAGGCCGGGCTCCTGCGCATGTACAACGAAGAACAATTGAGGGGATGAGGAAATATAATACGGAACGTTTGCATCCTGAATATTTTGATGAAAAGGGAAAAGTGATCCGTACGGAACAAGTGATTTATGCAGAAGATGCAGGAATGGCATTTGAAGCTTACGTTGTACCGCTGAAGAAGGATGGAGTAATCACCTTCAAAGATAACAGACTTGTCGTGAAAGATGCATCGGAAATAACATTTTTGCTTTATGCAGCAACTTCTTACAATGGTTTTGATAAGAGTCCGTCAAAGGCAGGGAAGAATATGGCAAAAGAACTGCAAGCACAGCGGAAAAAGCTTGCCGGCAAAGAATATCAGCAAATCAGAAATGAGCACGTTGCTGATTATCAGTCTCTTTTCAAACGGGTAGACCTGGCATTACCATCTTCTCCGAATCAAAAAGATAAACCGACAGATATCCGGTTGAAAGAGTTTCAAACTAAGACAGATCTGTCCTTAATAGCACAGTTGTTTCAATATGGCAGATATCTGATGATTTCAGGTTCCCGTCCCGGCGGGCAGCCATTGAATTTACAGGGCTTGTGGAATGATAAAATAATTCCACCCTGGAATTCGGGCTATACAACAAATATTAACTTGCAGATGAATTACTGGCAGGCTGAAGTAACTAATCTGTCCGAATGTCATCAGCCGCTTTTTACATTTATCGAAGAAATAGCACAGTCGGGCAAGGAGGCTGCCCGTAACATGTATGGGCGAAATGGTTGGATTGCCCATCATAATATGTCTATTTGGCGAGAAGCTTATCCGGCAGATGGATTTGTGCATTGGTTTTTCTGGAATATGTCTGGTCCCTGGTTGTGTAGTCACATTTGGGAGCATTATCTTTATACGAAAGATGTTGCTTTTTTAAAGGAGTATTATCCGATATTAAAGGAGTCTGCACGTTTTTGTTCCGAATGGTTGGTGCAGAATACAAAAGGAGAATGGGTGACTCCGGTCAGTACTTCTCCGGAAAATGCATTCCGTATGCCGGATGGGAGAGAAGCTGCTGTATGTGAAGGATCGACTATGGATATGGCTATTATCAGAAATCTGTTTGGAAATACGATTCATGCTGCTGAGTTACTGGATGTTGATGTAGAGTTTTGTAAAATGCTTGAACAGAAATCAAAATATTTAGCCGGATATCGAATCGGTTCACACGGACAATTGTTGGAGTGGGATAAAGAATATAAAGAGACAGAACCTCAACATCGTCATTTGTCACACTTGTTCGGTTTATATCCGGGCTGTGATATTACTCTTGATACACCGGAGGTCTTCAAAGCTGCCCGGCAAACATTGATTGATCGGGGGAATAAAACCACAGGTTGGAGTATGGCATGGAAAACAGCTTTATGGGCACGCCAATATGAAGGTGAGCAGTCATATGTTGCATTAAAAAATCTGATGAGTTTTATTGATCCGCTTGTGGAAAGTAAAAAGGGAGGCGGACTGTATCGGAATATGCTTAATGCACTTCCATTTCAGATTGACGGAAACTTCGGGATCACTGCTGGTATTGCAGAGATGTTGCTGCAAAGCCATCTCGAAAACATTCATTTGCTTCCTGCCTTACCGATAGAGTGGAAGAAGGGAAAAGTTACCGGATTAAAAGCAAGAGGTAATTTCACGGTAAATATGGAATGGGAAGATGGAAAATTACAGACTGCAACGATTCAGAGTGAATATCCGGCAGAAGCAACAGTAGTTTATAAAGATAAGAAGCAAGTATTGAGATGGGAAGCTGGCGAAAGTAAACAACTGACTTTCGATTAAGTAAATGATCGTAGATAGTAGAATTCATCTTTAAATATAGCTTATGAATATCTTATTTCAGAGAGGTTAACTTCTTAATTATCGATACCGTAATCTTTTGTTCCGAAAAGGTTGCGGTATTTTTGGGGAATTTGATGTTTTCTTACGTTTTCTACGCTCTCTTTTTCATAAAATAATTCCAAATCGATATATTTGCGTCACACTATTTACAGACAATAATACTATGATGAGAAAAATCAGCCTGCTATTCACTTTTTTTCTTCTTTTTTCTGCTTCTCTCTATCCGGTGGTAGACGCGAATGAGGTCGTATTTACACATATCGGGACTGAAAAGGGCTTGTCGCAAAACACTGTTTTTGATATAACTCAGGATGCAAAAGGGAATATGTGGTTTGCTACTTATGATGGAGTGAATAGATATAATGGATATACTTGTACCGTTTTTCAGCATGACGCAGTAGATAGTACTTCTATTGCGAATAACATAGCTCACTCTATTATGGCTGACGGTAAGGGAAGAATCTGGATCGGTACGAGAAACGGTTTATCATATTACAATGAAGAGAAAGATCGTTTTATAAATTTCGAATATTTAAAAGACGGGCAGAGGCAGGAGTTTCTGAGAATTGTGGAAGCAGATTCGGATCATTTGCTTTTGATAACGAAAAGAGCCTTGATTTTGTTTGATATACAAGAAAACTCTTTTAAAGAGATATCACTGCCCCATATTGAGGGTTCCATGTTATTTTCGATGTTGATGAAACAAGATGGGATTATTTATGTGGGTGCCCGGGAAGGTTTGTTTACGTATTCTCTGACAGAATCTAAATTAAGTTTAATATGTGGTCCATTTAATAAAAGACTGGTTAATACTGTTTGGAAAAGTGCAGACGATTGTTTGTGGGTAGGTACTGAAGGAGAAGGATTGTATAAGATAAATCCTTTGACAGGAGAGAGGAAAAATTACCGGCATATCCCCTATAATGAACGGAGTTTAGCATCGAACTATGTTCGTGCGTTGAAGCTTGACGAGCAGAATCGTTTGTGGGTAGGAACGTTTGAAGCGTTATCTATCTATGATGAAGAGAATGACTCGTTTACTTCTTATAAAAATAATCCTGTACAACCCGAAAGTATTTCTCAAAGTTCAGTTCGTTGTATTTTTAGGGATGTGCAAGGAGGGATGTGGCTGGGGACTTTTTGGGGAGGGGTGAACTATTATCATCCTTTGAAAAACCGTTTTCGTAATATGAAGCATGTTCCGTTTCAGAATTCATTGAGTAGTGATGTTGTCAATTGTATCGTGGAAGATGCTGAATCGAATTTATGGATTGGTACCGACGGTGGCGGACTGAATTTCTATAATACGACAACCAAAAAGTTCACTTCTTATTCCCTGAAAGTAGAAAAAAACAATCAGAAGGTCAGTGCTAATAATATTAAGGCAATTTATATTGATGAGAAGAATGATTTGGTCTTTATTGGAACACATGCAGGCGGATTGGCGATTCTTCATCGGAGATCGGGTGAGATGGAATATTACAACAGTGGACTTTCAGACGAGAATGTGTATGCCATTATTCCTGATGGGGAAGATGCTTTATGGATCGGAACACTAAATACTTTGGCCAGATTTCGGATTAAAGAGAGAAAGTCTGTAGCTGTTTCAAGGCAGAAAGATGGTAGTCCTTTCCAGGGGAGACGGATCAGGGTTTTGTTCAGAGATTCGAAACAAAGAATATGGATGGGAGGGGAAAATGGATTGCAGGTCTATCGTCAAATAGGAGAAGAGTTGCAGTTGCAATACGTTATACCCAAAGATTCACCATTAAATGACGGTTATGTTAGTTGTGTATATGAAGCACATAATGGAATGTTCTGGATTGGAAGCAGGGAAGGGTTATATAAATATAATGATAATACTGGCCAGGTGAATTGTTATACGAAACGAAACGGACTGTTTAATGATGTGATCTGTGGAATTATGGAAGATACTTTCGGTCGGTTATGGATAAGCTCTAACAGAGGATTAAGCTGTTTGGATACTGAAACTGAAATATTCAGGAACTATACGGGAGTAGACGGCCTGCAGAATAATCAATTCAATATGCTATCTTGTTGTCATGCATCGGACGGACAAATGTATTTTGGAGGTATTAAAGGAATAACGACATTTATTCCGGAAAAACTGATGGATAATCCTTATACACCATCGGTGATGATTACGGATTTTCAGTTATTTGGAAACTCTGTTCGTCCGGATGATGAGACGGGTATTTTACAGAAAAATATAAGTGAGACGGACAAGATAACACTTACATCCTCACAGTCTTCATTCTCTATAAATTTTGTAGTCTCCAACTATATTTCTGGAGAGCATAATACGTTTGCCTATCAGTTGAAAGGGTATGATAAGCAGTGGTACATATCTTCAGACAGAAGAACGGTGTCTTATACAAACCTTCCCGACGGGACTTATCATTTTCTTGTAAAAGCGGCCAATAATGATGGAAGATGGAATGAGCAACCCACCAAGCTGGAGATTGTAGTGCTGCCTGTGTGGTATAAAACCTGGTGGGCCATTCTGCTGTTTATTATTCTTGCTTTGGCAGTAGCGGCTTTTGTCTTTCGTTACTTTTGGCAACGTAAAATAATGCAGGCACAGATAGAACAGGAAAGAAAAGATAAGGAAAGACAAGAAGAGTTGAATCAGATGAAGATACACTTTTTTATTAATATGTCTCATGAACTACGTACGCCGCTGACTCTTATTCTTGCACCTTTGCATGAGGTGCTTGCCCGGATTGATGATCAGTGGACTCGTACACAATTGAAATATGCCCAGAAAAGCGGAAAAAAAATGTTGCGTCTGGTGAATCAGCTAATGAATTATCGTCAGGCTGAATTGGGAGTTTTCCACCTTAAAGTACAAAAAGGGAATGTCTGTCGGCTGATAAGTGATACGTTTATGTCTTTTGAACGATTGGCACGTAGTCGGAAAATAGATTATAATCTATATATTGAGATAAATGATGATGAGCGTATCTTTGATGCCAGATATCTGGAGCTGATAACAAACAACTTGCTTTCTAATGCTTTTAAATATACAGGTGATGGTGGAAGTGTTACGATAAAGGTACGTGAACAGAATGATTGTTTGCTATTGCAGGTTGTTGATACTGGGATAGGGATTACTCAGGAGAATCAGAAGAAGATTTTTGAGCGTTTTTATCAAGTTCACGAAGGTGGAAACGGAAGTGGAATCGGATTATCCCTGGTTAAAAAACTGATAGAACTTCATCATGGAACAATCACTTTGGAGAGTGAGGTGGGGAAAGGTTCTGTGTTCTCGGTATATATTCCGCAAAATATAGTTGTATACAGAGAAGACGAGTGGATGCCGGACGAAGCAGAACAAACAATGGCAGAAAGAGTGGATGTATTGACGGATGGTGTTCAGTATGAGGTGAAAGAGATAAATGAGAAAGAAACAGATACTGATACAAAGGATACCATTAAGCAGAAAGAGAGAGTGCTTATTGTTGAAGATAATGAAGATATCAGACAATATTTGACAGAAGAACTAAGAGGTTTATTTGAGGTTTGTGAAGCTGCTAACGGAGAGGAAGCATGGAAGCTCCTGAATGAACAAGAGGTAGATGTAGTCATTACAGATGTAATGATGCCCGTAATGGACGGGGTGAAGTTAACAAAACTGATAAAAAGGAATATTCGTACATGTCATATTTTTGTGTTGATGTTAACTGCAAAAACAGAAATCGAACATCAATTAGAAGGTTTACAGACAGGAGCAGACGATTATATCCCCAAACCCTTTGTAATGGGTATACTTATATTGAAAATACAGAACTTTATACGTGCCCGTTATCGCATTCTTGATCATTATGCAAAGTCATTGGAAGTAGATCCGCATAAAATGACATTTAATGCATTGGATGAGGCTTTCCTGAAGAAGGCAGTGAATATTGTTGAAGCCAATATGAGTAATCCGGAATTCTTAACAGAAGATTTTACTTCTGAGATGGGAATGGGGCGTACTGCATTGCACTTGAAAATGAAGGCTATCACAGGAGAGTCTACCACTGATTTTGTACGCAAAATACGTTTTAATCGGGCATGTACTTTGTTGAAAGAAGGGCGTTATACTGTTGCAGAAATTAGTGTAATGGTGGGTTTCAGTAGTCCTTCTTATTTCACAACCAGTTTTAAGAAATATGTAGGTTGTTCGCCGGGAGAATATAGCAAAGGAAAGTGGTGAAAGTTAATTTTCTACATATTAATTCCCTGCCAACCAAAAAAACTTATTAACTTTGCGAATCTTTTTGGAAACAATAAAAACTTAATGATATGAATATCTCTTATAACTGGCTGAAAGAGTATGTTAACTTCGATCTTACACCTGATGAAGTAGCTGCTGCGCTTACTTCCATCGGACTGGAAACAGGAGGCGTGGAAGAAGTTCAAACCATTAAAGGAGGTTTGGAAGGACTCGTGATTGGCGAAGTGCTGACATGTGTGGAGCATCCTAATTCAGACCACTTACACATCACCACAGTAAATCTGGGAAATGGGGAACCTACTCAGATTGTGTGCGGAGCTCCTAATGTAGCTGCCGGACAGAAAGTAGTAGTTGCCACGTTAGGTACGAAACTTTATGACGGTGATGAATGCTTTACTATAAAGAAATCAAAAATCCGTGGTGTGGAATCTATCGGGATGATTTGTGCAGAAGATGAAATTGGTATCGGAACTTCTCACGACGGTATCATTGTGTTGCCGGAAGATGCTGTTCCGGGTACATTGGCCAAAGATTACTATAATGTAAAGAGTGATTACGTACTTGAAGTAGATATCACTCCAAATCGTGCAGATGCTTGTTCTCATTACGGTGTGGCTCGTGATCTGTATGCTTATCTTATTCAGAATGGTAAACAGGCTACATTACAGCGCCCGTCAGTAGAGGATTTTGCCGTAGAAAATCATGATCTTGATATTAAGGTAACAGTGGAGAATAGTGAAGCATGTCCTCGCTATGCCGGTGTTACTGTAAAGGGGGTGACAGTGAAAGAAAGCCCGGAATGGTTGCAGAATAAACTTCATCTTATTGGTGTGCGGCCTATTAATAATGTAGTAGATATCACTAATTATATTGTTCATGCTTTCGGACAACCGTTGCACTGCTTTGATGCAGATAAAATCAAGGGTGGGGAAGTAATTGTGAAAACGATGCCTGAAGGTACTCCTTTTGTGACATTGGATGGTGTGGAACGTAAGTTGAACGAACGTGACCTGATGATCTGCAATAAGGAAGAAGCTATGTGTATTGCCGGTGTATTCGGTGGATTAGATTCCGGTTCTACAGAAACTACAACAGATGTATTTATCGAAAGTGCTTATTTTCATCCTACATGGGTGCGTAAGACAGCCCGTCGTCATGGTTTAAACACAGATGCTTCATTCCGTTTTGAAAGAGGTATCGATCCTAATATTACTATTTACTGTCTGAAACTGGCTGCCTTGTTGGTGAAAGAACTGGCGGGAGGTACAATCTCCAGTGAGATAAAAGATATTTGCGTTGCACCTGCACAGGATTTTGTAGTCGAACTGGCATATGAGAAAATACATTCGTTGGTAGGCAAAGTAATTCTGGTAGAAACAATTAAAAGTATTGTATCCAGTCTGGAGATGAAGATTACAAATGAAACAGCTGAAGGTTTAACATTGGCTGTTCCTCCTTATCGTGTCGATGTGCAGCGTGATTGTGATGTGATTGAAGACATTCTTCGTATCTATGGATATAATAATGTGGAAATTCCTTCTACATTGAAGTCCAGCCTGACAACTAAAGGTGATGCGGATAAATCAAACAAATTGCAAAATTTAGTCGCTGAACAACTGGTAGGTTGCGGGTTTAACGAAATATTGAATAACTCTTTGACTCGTGCTGCTTACTATGATGGCTTGGAGTCTTATCCTTCTAATCATCTGGTAATGTTGATGAATCCGTTGAGTGCTGATTTGAACAGTATGCGTCAGACATTGTTATTCGGTGGTCTTGAGAGTATTGCTCATAACGCCAATCGTAAGAATGCCGATTTGAAATTTTTTGAATTTGGTAATTGTTATTATTTTGATGCCGATAAGAAGAATCCGGAAAAGACACTGGCTGCCTATTCGGAAGATTATCACCTTGGGTTATGGGTGACAGGCAAAAGAGTTTCAAACTCATGGGCGCATGCAGATGAAAACAGTTCGGTATATGAGTTAAAGGCTTATGTAGAGAATATATTGAAACGTCTGGGGCTTGATTTACGTAATCTTGTAGTAGGTAATCTGACTGATGATATATTTGCAGCTGCTCTTTCTGTTAATACAAAGGGGGGCAAACGTTTGGCTACATTTGGTGTAGTAACGAAGAAGCTACTGAAAGCATTTGATATTGATAATGAAGTGTATTATGCTGATTTTGACTGGAAAGAACTGATGAAAGCTATTCGTTCGGTGAAGATCAGTTACAAAGAAATATCCAAATTCCCGGCTGTGAAACGTGACCTTGCATTGTTGCTTGATAAGAATGTTCAGTTTGCGGAGATTGAAAAGATAGCGTATGAAACAGAGAAGAAACTTTTGAAAGAGGTAGAACTCTTCGATGTGTATGAAGGTAAGAATCTGGAGGCCGGTAAGAAATCGTATGCAGTGAGTTTCTTGTTGCAGGACGAGTCGCAGACGCTGAACGATAAAATGATTGACAAAATCATGTCTAAACTGGTGAAGAATTTGGAAGAGAAGCTAAATGCGAAGTTGAGATAAAAATTTTGTGGAAATTAATAATTTAAAATTGATAATTAAAATATATACCAATGGGAAGAGCGTTCGAATATAGAAAAGCTACCAAGCTGAAAAGATGGGGTAATATGGCCCGTACATTTACGAGAATAGGTAAACAGATTGCTATTGCTGTAAAAGCCGGTGGACCGGATCCTGAAAACAACCCGCACTTGCGTGCTGTTGTTGCTACTGCAAAACGTGAGAATATGCCGAAGGATAACGTGGAACGCGCTATCAAAAATGCAATGGGTAAAGATCAGAAGGACTATAAAGAAATGAATTATGAAGGATATGGTCCATTTGGTATTGCTGTATTTGTAGAGACTGCAACTGATAATACTACCCGTACAGTAGCTAATGTACGTAGTGTTTTCAATAAATTTGGCGGAACATTGGGTACTTCCGGTAGCCTTGATTTTATGTTCAGTTGGAAATCCATGTTCACTATCGCCAAGAAAGAAGGATTGGAAATGGATGAACTGATTCTTGAACTGATTGATTACGGAGTAGAGGATGAATATGATGAGGATGAGGAGGAAATCACAATTTATGGTGATCCTAAATCGTTTGCTCAGATTCAGAAATACCTCGAAGATAATGGTTTTGAGGTAAAGGGTGCTGAATTTACCCGTATTCCGAATGACGAAAAAGAACTGAATGATGAACAACGTGCTACTATTGATAAGATGGTAGAGCGCCTTGAAGATGACGAGGATGTTCAGAATGTATACACTAATATGAAACCGGCACCTGAGGACGGAGAATAATGAAGTATGTTTATAGAACCCAGGGGACGTGTAGTACGAATATTGAACTCGATGTAGAGAATGATATTCTGAAAGAAGTGACTTATTGGGGTGGATGTAATGGTAACTTACAGGGAGTTTCCCGCCTAGTAAAGGGGATGAAAGTAGAAGAGGTAATTACTAAACTGGAGGGTATCCGGTGTAGTGGTCGTCCAACTTCCTGTCCCGATCAGTTATGCAAAGCATTGCACGAAATGGGATATTGAAATTAATATAGCATCCAATAAAAAACGGAGATACTATTCTTTAGTGCCTCCGTTTTTTATTGGATAGAAATTCTTTTTTTATTTGTACAGATCCGGTGTTATCTTAACACGGAACAGCTCCTCATGAGTCTTGTCTGATAGATAGACATACAGCATCGTTACACCCATTTCTCTGTATATTTTAAGATCATCCGTATTTTTGATAATTTCCGGAAGACTTTCTGTTAATTGTTTTTGAGTAGCCTCTGCGATAGTTGGATCGTCAGCAGTACCCGTGAGGGTATAATAGTAGGTAAATGTGTTATCACCACCTGTGTAGTTGGTACTATCCATTCTTGTCATTTCGTCAATGGTCATAGGACACTGTTTATTTACTTCCTGGGAAGCTATTTCAAATACTTTTTGCTTTGCCTGCTGGCAAGAAGTTAATGTGAGTACAGCAAGGCAAACTGTTGAGAGGATCTTTTTCATATAATGTCTTATTTTTAATTAAATAACGTTCAAAGATAACCGTTTTTAATGAACTGAACAAGTAGTCTGATTGTTTTGTTTATTATCATTAAGGTAGATCACTACCATTCAATAAAACCAGATTAAACATTGTTTTTGATAGCATTTAATCGTAATTTTGTGCAAACATTAAAGAAAAAGAACAGAACTTTATTATGCGGAATATATTTAAGGATTTAAAGCGTAAAGACCATAAACGCTATTTAGGGGGATTGGATGTGTTCAGATATATCGGTCCCGGATTACTTGTCACTGTAGGATTTATCGACCCGGGTAACTGGGCTTCTAACTTTGCCGCAGGTTCTGAGTTTGGTTACTCCTTATTATGGGTAGTAACGCTGTCTACCATCATGTTAATCGTACTTCAGCATAATGTAGCGCATTTGGGTATTGTAACCGGACTTTGTTTGTCAGAGGCTGCTACTCAATATACCCCAAAATGGGTATCACGTCCTATCCTTGGGACAGCTGTATTAGCTTCTATATCTACTTCGTTGGCTGAGATTCTTGGGGGAGCCATTGCATTGGAAATGCTGCTTGATATCCCTATAATCTGGGGGGCTGTATTGACCACGGCTTTCGTTTCTGTTATGTTGTTTACCAATTCCTATAAAAAGATAGAACGTTCTATTATTGCTTTTGTATCTGTTATCGGACTTTCGTTTATTTATGAGTTGTTTCTTGTAGATATAGACTGGCCGCTAGCTGCGCAAGGTTGGGTGACCCCTGCTATTCCGAAAGGGAGCATGCTCATCATTATGAGTGTACTTGGAGCCGTAGTAATGCCTCACAATCTGTTTCTTCATTCGGAGGTGATACAAAGCCATGAATATAATAAGCAGGATGATGCTTCCATCCGGAAGGTTCTTAAATATGAATTGTTCGATACACTTTTCTCAATGATCGTCGGATGGGCCATCAATAGTGCGATGATTCTGCTTGCCGCTGCTACTTTCTTTAAAAGTGGAATACAGGTAGAGGAGTTGCAGCAGGCAAAATCGTTATTAGAGCCTTTGTTAGGCAATAATGCCGCTATTGTGTTTGCTTTGGCTCTATTGATGGCAGGAATTTCTTCTACCATAACCAGTGGAATGGCTGCCGGATCTATTTTTGCGGGGATCTTTGGTGAATCATATCATATAAAGGATAGTCATTCACAGGTAGGTGTTATTCTCTCTTTAGGTATCGCATTGCTACTGATATTTTTCATTGGTGATCCTTTCAAAGGATTACTGATATCACAGATGGTGCTGAGTATTCAATTGCCGTTTACTGTATTTTTGCAAGTCGGGTTGACCTCTTCGCGGAAAGTAATGGGTAATTATGTGAATAGTCGTTGGAGTACATTTGTGCTTTATGCTATTGCAATAGTAGTATCTGCATTGAATATCATGTTGTTGTTTTCCTGAAAAGACAAGATAGCAAGAAACAGGTTGCCATAGCTGAATGGTAGTACTAATTTTACCCGGTAAAACTTAATAATTATGAGTAATAAACAAGACGAGATTAATTTTGCTCGCGTGGCAGACGCCATTGAGTATATTACCCGAAACTACCAGGAGCAGCCTTCGTTATTCGATATAGCGGAGGAGGCGAATGTGAGTATTTATCATTTTCAGCGGCTATTTACAGAATGGGCAGGGGTAAGTCCGAAGAAATTCCTGCAATATATCAGTGTAAATCGTGCTAAGAGAATACTGAAAGAAGGGCAGGGAAGTCTTTTTGATGCTGCTTTTGAAACCGGGCTTTCGGGTACGGGGCGTTTGCATGAACTTTTTATTCATATTGAGGGAATGACTCCCGGAGAATATAAAGTTGGTGGCAGAGGATTGACCATAAACTATCGTTTTTCTAAAACTCTTTTTGGCGAAATATTAGTAGCATCTACTTCTAAAGGAGTGTGTTATATGACTTTTTGTGACGACCGGGAGCAGGCATTGGCAGAACTGGGACATCACTTTCCGTTCGCTACGTTTGAGAAACATCCCGATGAGTTTCAGGAACGTGCCCTTGCCGTTTTTTCTATGGATTGGACAAATCTCAATGAGGTAAAGCTACATTTGCGTGGTACGGAGTTCCAGTTGAAGGTTTGGGAGACATTGTTAAAGATACCAATGGGAACATTGACCACTTACGGAGACATTGCTAATTATCTGGATAGTCCCAGTTCATCCCGTGCTGTAGGAACAGCAGTAGGAGACAATCCGATAGCATTCTTAATTCCTTGTCATCGTGTTATTCGTTCTACCGGCGCCTTAGGAGGTTATCATTGGGGATTGACCCGCAAAACTGCCATAATAGGATGGGAAGCTGCTAAGATAGAAGAACAAAGAAATCGTCTAATGACTGATAATTAATACTCGTAGAAATCTTGTGAACTCAGGATTTTCGATTGTAAATATAAACATCTTATGAAGATAATAACTTATAATGTGAATGGCTTGCGTGCCGCAGTTTCAAAAGGTTTGCCTGAGTGGCTGGCACAAGAACAGCCGGATGTACTTTGTTTGCAGGAAACCAAATTGCAACCAGAACAATATCCCGGTGAAGCTTTTGAGGCACTGGGATATAAAGGCTATTTATATTCTGCACAAAAGAAAGGTTACAGTGGTGTAGCTATCCTTACCCGTCGTGAGCCCGATCATGTGGAATATGGAATGGGAATTGAAGAATATGATAATGAGGGGCGTTTTATTCGTGCTGATTTTGGTGATTTATCAGTTGTGAGTGTATATCATCCTTCTGGGACAAGTGGCGATGAACGACAGGCATTTAAAATGGTGTGGCTGGAAGCTTTCCAGAAATATGTAACAGAATTGCAAAAGTTCCGTCCCAATTTGATTCTTTGCGGAGATTACAATATCTGTCATGAAGCGATAGATATCCACGATCCTGTTCGTAATGCTACGAATAGCGGTTTCTTACCGGAAGAACGGGAGTGGATGACTCGTTTTCTTTCTGCTGGTTTTGTTGATTCTTTCCGCACATTGTATCCTGAAAAACAAGAGTACACTTGGTGGAGTTATCGTTTCAATTCACGTGCAAAAAATAAAGGGTGGCGTATAGACTACTGTATGGTAAGTGAACCTGTACGCCCGATGCTGAAGAGTGCCCGTATATTGAATGAAGCGGTACACTCAGATCATTGTCCGATGGTGCTGGAAGTAAAGGACTGATTGCATTAGAGTACACTAATGCTCAGCTTACGACTGTCTCCTCCGTCACGAAACTCACAAAGATAAATCCCCTGCCAGGTACCCAGGTTTAACTTGTGGTTCTTGATGGGGATTGTGACTGAACTGCCAATTAATGACGCTTTGATATGTGCACTCATATCGTCTGGTCCTTCCAGGGTATGAATGAAGTAGGGTGCTCCATCCGGAACCAGCTTATTAAAGAAGGTCTGGAAGTCTTGCCGGACATCCGGATCTGCATTTTCATTGATTGTAATTCCTGCCGAAGTATGTTTGATAAACACTACAAGTAATCCATTTTCGGGGAGTTCTGGTAAATGTGATACAATGTCACGGGTTATCAAATGAAAACCGCGTGGGTAGTGTGGCAATTGTATATCCAAAGTTATAGCCATTATATTATTGCATTTTAATTATGTCTGCAAAGATACTTTTTTATACTTTTGCACAAATAAATAATAGAAACAAAAATGGAAGATAGAATACAGCGTGCCGTTGAGTTTTTCAAAAGCGGTTATAATTGTTCTCAGTCTGTAGTGGCTGCTTTTGCTGATATGTATGGATTTACCGAAGAACAGGCTTTGCGTATGTCAGCCTCTTTCGGAGGAGGAATTGGGCGTATGAGAGAGACTTGTGGTGCTGCTTGCGGTATGTTTCTGTTGGCCGGACTGGAAACAGGGGCAACTGATGGAGCCGATAAAGAAGGGAAAGCCGCCAATTATGCTTTGGTACAGGAACTTGCTGCTGAGTTCAGGAAAAGGAATGGCTCACTGAACTGTGGCGAACTATTAGGTTTGAAGAAAAAAGCTCTTTTGTCATCAGTTCCAGAAGAAAGAACTGAGCAATATTATGCTAAACGTCCGTGTTCCAGGATGGTAGAAGAAGCTGCTCGAATTTGGGCGGAATATCTCGAAAAACACCCGAAATAACTATAAAAAAGCCGTTTTTATTACAGATTATGCAAAAAAACGCCCAATAAAGTGTTATATAACATAAATATAACTATATTTGCAGCTGAAATAAAACCTGAAAGCTGAGAGGTTGTCAGTTTTTACATCATGTTTAACTAAAATTTCTAAAGCAAATGTTGAAAGAAAAAGCAGGTGAAATTGCAGGTAAGATCTGGAATGCACTGGACGGTACAGAAGGTCTGACCGCTAAACAAATCAAGAAAGTAACTAAGTTGGTAGACAAAGACTTGTTTTTGGGTCTTGGTTGGTTGCTAAGAGAAGACAAAGTTTCTACTCAGGAAATTGATGGTGAACTTTTCATTAAATTGAACTAAGAGAGTAAATCACTTACCCATAAAAAAATGCGTTGATACATTTCTGAATGTTATCAGCGCATTTTTTTATGGGGCTATTCCTTCCGAACAAGATACTATTGTAATAGCGTTGCGACCTGCTTTTCTACAGCAGATTTTATAAAAGCATTTATTGATATTCCAGCTTGTTTGGCGAATATGGCAATTTTGCTATGCACTTCGGGAGATATACGAATATTTAATGAACTCGAATAACTTTTATGAGGCTCTATTCCCTCTTCTTTACAGTAGAACCGATATAACCTTTATATTTTAACGTATTCATATAAACACTTCCTTGTTTTATAAATCTTGTTTCTGTCGAATCATTCAATACCTGCTTCATGGCATAAGACTTGATTATATTACCGGGATGTCGTTTATGCAACATGATAGTCAGCCACAATTTTCTTTAGTCTCTCTGTTGTGTTAACTTATTTATAGTATTTCTTCTCTCACAGATTCTCATGGTCGGGAATACGGTATGTCATATTAGTGTTGTTTCCTGCAAATATAAGAAAAAGGTTTGGCTGCTCTTTCATTTGCATAATATCTGCTCAAATTTTGGATGAACTGCCACCTCATCTTTTCCAAAACCACATATTTTCCTTATATTTGCATCCGCAAAAAAGAATGGATATTAAGTATTTCAACTTTTGTTTTACGAATATTTTACTTTCTAACTTTTGCTTTTTAGTAAACTGCTTATTAATAGATGAATAACTAATAAGAATGAAGAATATACGTAATTTTTGCATCATTGCTCATATTGACCACGGTAAATCAACGTTAGCAGATCGTCTGCTGGAATTCACAAACACCATACAGGTGACCGCAGGCCAGATGCTGGATGATATGGATCTGGAAAAGGAGAGAGGTATTACCATTAAGAGCCATGCCATACAGATGGAGTATACATATAAAGGCGAAAAGTATATTCTGAATTTAATTGATACTCCGGGACACGTGGACTTCTCATATGAAGTTTCCCGTTCTATTGCTGCTTGTGAAGGTGCATTACTCATTGTAGATGCTTCGCAGGGAGTACAGGCGCAGACAATCTCGAATCTTTATATGGCCATTGAACATGATCTGGAAATTATTCCCGTCATTAATAAATGCGATATGGCAAGTGCCATGCCCGAAGAAGTAGAAGACGAAATCGTTGAGTTGCTGGGTTGTAAGCGTGATGAAATCATACGTGCATCCGGAAAGACGGGGATGGGAGTAGAAGAAATACTCGCTGCTGTTATTGAGCGTATACCTCATCCGCAAGGAGATGATGAAGCGCCGTTGCAGGCATTGATTTTCGACTCTGTATTTAATTCATTCCGCGGAATTATTGCTTATTTCAAGATAGTAAACGGAGTGATTCGTTCCGGTGATAAGGTGAAATTTTTTAATACCGGAAAAGAATATGCAGCCGACGAAATCGGAGTACTCAAGATGGATATGGTTCCGCGTAAGGAATTACGTACCGGAGATGTAGGATATATCATTTCGGGTATTAAGACTTCCAAAGAAGTAAAGGTAGGTGATACTATCACACATATTGCCCGTCCTTGTGACAGAGCAATTGATGGGTTTGAAGAGGTAAAACCAATGGTATTTGCTGGTGTATATCCTATTGAGGCCGAAGAGTTTGAAGATCTGCGTGCTTCTTTGGAAAAATTGCAGTTGAATGATGCTTCGCTTACTTTCCAGCCGGAATCTTCATTAGCTTTAGGCTTTGGGTTCCGTTGCGGATTTTTGGGTCTGCTTCATATGGAGATTGTACAGGAACGTCTTGATCGTGAGTTCGACATGAATGTGATTACTACCGTGCCAAACGTTTCTTATAATATCTACGACAAGCAGGGAAACATGACTGAGGTACATAACCCCGGTGGTATGCCCGATCCTACAATGATAGACCGTATTGAAGAGCCTTATATCAAGTCCTCTATTATCACCACTACCGACTATATCGGTCCTATTATGACTCTTTGCTTAGGCAAACGCGGTGAGCTGATTAAGCAGGAATATATTTCCGGCAATCGTGTAGAAATATATTATAACATGCCTTTGGGTGAGATTGTGATCGATTTCTACGATCGACTGAAAAGTATCTCCAAAGGATATGCCTCTTTTGATTATCATCCGGATGGTTTCCGACCGTCCAAGCTTGTAAAACTGGATATTCTGCTGAATGGCGAATCTGTTGATGCACTTTCTACATTGACTCATTTTGATAACGCTTATGATATGGGACGCCGTATGTGCGAGAAGTTGAAGGAACTGATTCCTAGACAGCAGTTTGAAATTGCTATCCAAGCGGCTATCGGTGCTAAAATTATAGCCCGTGAAACGATAAAGGCAGTTCGTAAGGATGTGACTGCAAAATGTTATGGTGGTGATATCAGCCGTAAACGTAAGTTGCTTGAAAAACAGAAAAAAGGTAAGAAACGAATGAAGCAGATTGGTAATGTAGAAGTGCCTCAGAAAGCATTTCTTGCTGTGCTAAAGCTTGATTAAAACTTTTTTGTGATAGCTAAAAGAGGGTGTATCTTGAACAAATAGCGCTGTTAATAGTTTTAGATACACCAGGTAATTGCCATCTGTCCACAGAGCTTTCCCTGGCAATTACTTAAATACGTACAATACAAAATGAGAAAAGTTCTGTCTTTTTCGGTTTTCCTTATAATAGGTCTTCTCCTGTCTCAGTTCTTGCCAGTGCTTGCGGGAAGCGGATATGGCGCAGTGAAGACTGTTGCTAATATATTGCTTTATATTTGCCTGGGATTTATTATGATTAATGTAGGCAGAGAGTTTGAAGTTGATAAATCCCGTTGGAAAAGTTACACTGAAGATTATTTTATAGCAATGGCTACGGCTGCTATGCCTTGGTTGCTGATTGCCCTTTATTATGTTTTTGTATTGCTTCCTCCGGAGTTTTGGAATAGTTGGGAAGCGTGGAAAGAGAACTTATTACTGAGTCGTTTTGCTGCTCCTACTTCTGCCGGAATTCTTTTTACTATGTTGGCTGCCATTGGGCTCAAAGCAAGTTGGATGTATAAGAAGATTCAGGTACTTGCCATTTTCGATGATCTTGATACCATTCTTTTGATGATTCCCCTTCAGATTATGATGATTGGTTTACGCTGGCAGCTGATCATTGTCGTTCTGATCGTATTTTTGTTACTATTGTTTGGTTGGAGACAGTTGAGCAAGTATAATTGGAGGCAGGACTGGAAAGCTATTTTATTTTATTCTACCCTTGTCTTTGTTGCTACTCAATCTTTGTATCTGATCAGTAAAGGCCTGTATGGCGAAGAAGGAAGTATTCACATTGAAGTGTTGCTGCCTGCGTTTATATTAGGTATGATAATGAAGCACAAAGAGATAGATACTCCAACGGAACGTAAAGTTTCTACCGGTATTTCTTTCTTGTTTATGTTTCTGGTAGGTATGAGTATGCCTCATTTTGTAGGTGTCAATTTTGCAGAGACTCAAGCTGGAGAATATTCCGTTACCGGTTCACAGGAGATGATGCCTTGGGGAGTGATTGCTCTTCATGTGCTCATTGTTTCTTTATTATCGAATATCGGAAAGTTATTTCCCGTCTTTTTCTATCGGGATCGCAAATTCAGTGAGCGATTAGCTTTGTCTATTGGTATGTTTACCCGTGGTGAAGTAGGAGCAGGGGTTATTTTCATAGCTCTTGGTTACAATCTTGGTGGGCCTGCTTTGGCTATTTCGGTTCTTACAATCGTACTGAACTTAATATTAACCGGAATCTTTGTTCTTTGGGTAAAAAAACTAGCTTTGAGAAGCTATATGGAATAATAGAAATAATATTAAATCATATACTAACTAAAACACACATATTATGACTATCTTACGTTCAATGAGGAATTTCTCGGCTATGAATATTGTGGCGAGTATTTTGTTGTTTGTAACTGCCATAGCTGCTGCTATTATTGCTAATTCTCCGTTGGCGCCTGCCTACCAGGAGTTTCTTTCACATGAACTTCATTTCCGGATAGGAAGTTTCAATCTGCTTTCACATGGAGGTCAGAATCTGACTATGATTGAGTTTATTAACGATGGGTTGATGACTGTATTTTTTCTGTTAGTTGGGTTGGAGATAAAACGTGAATTATTGGTGGGAGAGTTGTCTTCTTTCCGTAAAGCAGTATTACCGTTTATTGCAGCCTGTGGTGGTATGCTGATCCCTGTTCTTATTTATTCGTTTATTTGTACCCCGTACACTCCCGAAGGGCAGGGGCTTGCCATTCCGATGGCTACAGACATTGCTTTTTCATTGGGTGTGCTTAGCTTATTGGGGAAACGTGTCCCATTAAGTCTGAAAATTTTTCTGACAGCTTTTGCCGTGGTCGATGATATTGGTGGTATTCTTGTTATTGCAGTCTTTTATAGTTCGCATGTGGCTTATGGGTATCTGTTGGTAGCTGCTTTGCTTTTTGTACTACTTTATTTTATCGGTAAACATGGAGCAACCAATAAATTGTTCTTTTTGATTATTGGGGTTATTATCTGGTATCTTTTCTTGCAATCAGGTATTCATAGTACGATTGCCGGGGTACTGTTTGCCTTTATAATTCCGGCCAAACCTCAGTTGCATGTTGGTAAGTATATTGAACGTATCCGTCGCATAATCAATACATTTCCGACTATGGAAGGAAACAGCATTGTTCTTACTAATGAGCAAATCGCCAAGCTGAAACAGGTAGAGTCTGCTTCCGACCGTGTAATTAGTCCTTTACAATCCTTGGAAGATAATCTTCATGGAGCAGTCAATTACATTATTCTACCTCTGTTTGCTTTTGTAAATGCAGGAGTTGTGTTTAGTGGAGGGGGAGAAGTGATGGGCGAGGTCAGTATAGCAGTAGCTTTAGGTTTACTGTGTGGTAAGTTTTTGGGGATTTATTTCTTTACTTGGCTGGCTATTAAGAGCAGGCTGGCACCTATGCCGGAAGGTATGAATTGGAAGAATATAGCAGGTGTTTCTTTGTTGGGTGGTATTGGTTTTACCGTGTCATTGTTCATTGCTAATCTTTCATTCGGCTCCACATATCCTATATTGTTGAATCAGGCTAAATTCGGAGTCCTTTCAGGTACGGTTCTGGCAGGTGCTTTGGGATATATTGTACTCTATCTGGTGTTGCCAAAGAAAAAATAGTCAGTGAGTATTTTTCTTCTTCTGAAAAAGAAGTGTAATATATCGGGAGCTAACATTACACTTCTTTTTTATAATATATTTTCTCTGTGATAATTGGGGTAAACTTAATCGGTGTATTCATCATCTCCATCATCGATAGGCAGAATTTTCTGACTCTCTTCATGTGGCAATTGTTCCACTTGCCGTAGTTTTCTTTCGATAGCACGAGTACGTTTTCCCATAACCTCTTCCAATTGGTCACCGGCATTTTGCAGATTCTTTTGTACTTTTTCAAGTAATCCGCCAAATTTGCTGAATTCTGTTTTTACCGCTCCTAACACAGTCCATACTTCTCCCGTTCTTTTTTGAATAGCAAGCGTGCGGAAGCCCATTTGAAGGCTGTTAAGAATTGCACCCAGAGTAGTTGGTCCTGTAATTACGATTTTGTATTCCTTTTGCAGTATTTCTACTAAAGCTGTACGACGTATAACCTCTGCGTAGATACTTTCGAAGGGCAGAAACAGGATAGCAAAGTCTGTTGTGTAAGGTGGATCGACGTATTTATCATGAATATCTTTAGCCATTTTTTTGATTGTATTCTCCAGTTGTTTCCCGGATGATTCTATCAGTGCGGCGTCTCCTGCTTCAAAGGCATCATAGTATTGCTCGTAGACATCTTTTGGAAACTTCGCATCAATAGGGAGATATACCGTACTATTGACATCATCTCTGCCTGGTAGCTTGATGGCAAACTCCACGAATTCAGTTCCGCTTTTCTTCGTTTTGACATTGGCATCATATTGTTCGGGACTCATCATTTGTTCCAGTAATGCTCCCAATTGTACTTCACCGAAAGTGCCCCGCATTTTTACATTGCTCAGCACTTTTTTCAGCCCTCCTACATCTTGTGCCAGAGATTTCATTTCTCCCAATCCTTTCTGCACATTTTCAAGCTGTGACCGGACTATCTCAAAAGACTGTCCGATACGTTCGTTCAGCGTCTTCTGTAACTTTTCTTCTACCATGAGCCGCATGTCATCCAGACGCTTTTCTGTAGATTTTAGTAACATTTCCTGCTGACGTGCCATTGTATCAAACTTCTGTCTTTGCAGTTCTCCGGTGGTCATCATATTTTTGTGCAGTACATCCTGCACTTGCTGCATGCTTTGATTGAGGGCTTGCGTCATTTCCATGCGGAGTTCGCGTATGCTACGATTCAGCTCTTCACGGTTCTCCTGCATTTGTTGTCGCAGAGCAGTTTGCAGTTGCTCACTTTGTGCCTGCCCGTTATTTTTAGTCAGTATTAAGATGATGAGCCCAATGAGTAGTATGATAGTGACAATGAGTAAAATCAGTTCCATGAGTTAGTACGTCAGTATTTCATTACCGGTTTCAGTTATCAGAATCATGTTTTCCCATTGTGCCGACGGCATTCCGTCGTCCGTACAGACAGTCCATCCGTCCGCATCGTCTATGAATACTTCGTATGTACCCATATTTATCATCGGTTCTATGGTAAATGTCATTCCCGGAACAATCATCATACCTGTACCCCGGCGGCCAAAGTGTTCCACATCCGGTTCCTCATGAAAATGCATGCCTACTCCATGTCCGCAAAGATCACGTACTACACTATATCCGTTTTTCTCGGCATGCTCCTGGATAGCGGCACCTACATCGCCTAGTCGTGCCCAGGGTTGCGCGGCAGCAATGCCTATTTCCATACATTCTTTGGTGACTTCTACCAGCCGTCGCATCTCCGGATTTACATCTCCAATCATAAACATACGTGAGGCATCCGAGAAATATCCTTTATAGATAGTTGAAACATCTACATTAACAATATCTCCACTACTCAGAATTTCATTTTTACTTGGTATACCGTGACATACTACTTCGTTGATACTCGTACATACACTTTTGGGGAATCCTTCATAATTGAGTGGGGCAGGGATAGCACCGTGGCTCGTTGTGAAATCATATACCATACGGTCGATTTCTTCTGTAGACATGCCTTCACGGATGTTCTCGGAAATATAATCCAACAGTGCAGTATTGATTTTTGCACTTTCGCGTATGCCTTCCAATTGTTCCGGTGTACGGAGTACTTTTCGTGGAGGGAGTTTTATGCCTTGTTTTCTGTATTTTTGAATTTTATCTTCTATCTCGTCCGGGTAATTAGAAGGGGTGAACCGGAAGCCCTTGATGAACTTTTTCATTGTTTCTGTATATTTTATCTTTCAGTCAATGGTACAAAGGTAGAGAATTAATATTAGTAATTAATCGCTTTCGGTTGGATAAATAACTATCTTTATTGATTGAAAGTGCTGTGGGCAGGTATTGTATGTTAAAAGTGGAAACTGTATTTTTGATTTTTTCAGTTTAGAATAGGAGTTTAGGGGGCATATGACGATTGAATTTATTAACAGGATTATATGAAAAAAATGTGATTAATCTTTTTCAATTATCTAATGATTTGTATATTGCGTAAGTTTAACATTATACAACACAAATAGTAAAGCAAGAAGAACATGAAATTACATGAATGCATTATGAGAACACGATTATTGGTTTTCTTTTGTTGTGTGCCCATTTTATCTGTTAGTGCAACTATATCACAGTTGCCTACAAAGATGGAAGTCCTTCAGCAAATGGCTTTAGTGAACAACTATTACATGACCAACAATGCAATTTCCGCTGGAACTAACGATTGGGTAAAATCCGCTTATTTCACAGGGTGTATGGAGTTTTATAAGGTTTATCAGGATCAGAAGTTACTTGATTATATGACCTTATGGGCCGAAAAAAATAAGTGGGCGTTGGGATTAAATGCCGACAAGCATGGTGCTGACGGGCAAGTGTGTGGACAAACTTACATTGATTTGTATCGGTTGGATAAAAATAAACAGGAGTATAAGATACAGGCTATTAAAGAGTGTGTGGATAATTTAATTACTAATCTACAGGAATCTATTGACGATTGGTGGTGGGTAGATTCTTATTTTATGGCGATGCCTCTTTTCTCGAAACTGGGAGATTTGTATAAAGATAACGTTTATTTTGAACGGATGCATACTATGCATACCTATTCAAAAACGCGTTGGAAACTTTATGATGAAACAGACCACATTTGGTTTCGTGATAGTACGCAGGTACCTGCCAAGAGTCTGAGTCCCAATAAGAAGAAAGTTTGTTGGTCTCGTGGAAATGGTTGGGCGGTTGCTGCTTGTGTTCGTGTCTTGAATGACCTGCCTGCCGACCATTCTTATAGAGTGGAATATGTTCAGTTGCTGACCGAAATGGCAGCAGCTTTAAAAGCCTGTCAGCGTGAAGATGGCTTCTGGAATAGAAATCTGGCCGATCCGGAACATCTGGCTGGTCCGGAAACAAGCGGTACAGCCCTTTTTGTATATGGTTTATCTTGGGGAATAAATCACGGAGTACTCGATAGAGAGTTTTATCTGCCTGTGGTTCTCAAAGCGTGGAATGGAATGACTACGATTGCGGTTCATAAAAACGGACTTTTAGGATATGTTCAAGGACCTGGTTTCAAGCCGGAGTCAAACTATCCCTTAAATGCTGAATCGACCTGGGACTATGGAGTCGGAGCTTTCCTGTTGGCCGGAAGTGAAGTTGTAAAACTCGCCGAAGGTGAAATGCCGGAAGTAGGTGATTTACCGGAATCGCCTGTTGAGGCAGTGAATATAAACGTGACGGCAAGTACTTATGAAACCGGTACGACAAATACTCCGGAAAAGACTTTGGATCGGGATTTCAATACACGTTGGTCGGCCGAAGGTGAACAATGGATTAAGTACGATTTACTATCAGAAGAAACAATAGCAATGGTTGATATTGCATTTTGGGATGGACATAAGCGTAAGTTTAACTTCTCAATAGAACTTTCGACGGATGATGAAAACTGGACAGAAGTTTTTAATGGCCAATCCGGAGGAAATACGGATCGTTGGGAGACGTTTTATATAGGTCCTTGTAAAGCCCGCTATGTCAGAATAAGCGGAAAGGGGAATACTAAAAATAAATGGAACAGCATTTTAGAGACTCGTATTAATATCATGGACGTGCCAACGGATATCAATAGGATCGAAAGTCAAACAGCTGTGACGATATACCCGAATCCGGCTTCGGATGTCTTGAATATTGAAGGTACTGATGATGGTGAGACGATTTGTATATACAATGATTTGGGAGTCAAGGTTATGGAAACATGGAATCGGACAATTGATATATCTTCTTTTTCAACCGGGATTTATTTTGTGAAAGTTCAGAATGCGGTCTTTAAGGTTATCAAACAATGATTTTGATACTTGCTATGTTGCGTATCATGTTGTGAACGCCTTAAAAACCGGTTCGATTTTCTGTATTTCCGATTCAAATCCAAACCAATAACCGGCTTGTCCCTCCTGATTTATTGGCAAGAAGCACAAACGCAGTGTTTCTTTGTATTCACCATAGAGGATTGTCCATGTTTCAGGAGGAACCTGCCGCTTGGTTTTGACTTTTTCAGCCGGAAGTTTCTTTAACGACATACCCGCCTCTATCCAGGCGATGCTTACTTGCGTCTGATAGTCAGTATAGTACTTCTTACAGAATTCATACAGAATCAATCCTCTTTTCTCCAGACTCAGTGGTTGGTCTATCAGCCCAATCTCTATCAGATGATTTAAAAGTTCGTGTAGAAATGTTTGGTTTTCCAGAATCAATTTTCGTGTGATAGACTGCCAGGCAGGAGTGTTATAGAAACCATCTAATAATCGTGAGAGGTGACGGGCTGTTTGTAGCTCATCTACACTGATTTCCCTGGTTTGCAACACTTCGTAAGGTGGGAGTGGAGCATATTGAATCCCTAACTCTTCCGCTCTTCTCCGCATTTCTGTACCGGGAAGCAACTTTAACGATTCCAATTGTATTTCTCCTGCTCCATACTCGGCAAGGGTTCGTATGTCTTCGAATATTTCGGAGAGATGATACAGAGGCAGTCCGGCAATAAGATCGGCATGAGTCTCCATATTGGGCAGTGCACATAGATATTTCAGTCCGTTCAGTGCATCGGATAAGCGTCCCATCCGTCGGCTTTGTTCCAGCACAGGCCCACGCAAACTCTGAATGCCGGCTTCCAGATGGAGCAAGCCTTTGGGAAGCTTGGCAAGTTCTTGTTTCAGCTCTTCGGAGAGTAAGGCCGGGTGTATCTCAAGATGAAAGCAGATATCAGGAGAAAATTCGAGAAACAGATTGAGTAGTTCTTTGGCCCGTTTGTTATTGTAATTGAAGGTACGGTCAAGTACGCGAATGTTCTTGATACCATGTCGGTGGATCTCTTTTAAGCGTTCACGGATGACTTCTATAGAGAGTGTCCGTACCGGTTTTTCTCCACCGCTTACACAGAAAGCACACGTGTTGAAGCAGCCTCGTGTTGTTTCAAGTTGTACAAATGGTTTACTCCAGTTGAAGAAGCGACTTTGTTCAGGCGAAATGAGATTGGCAAACTCCATAACGCGGGCAATTCCATTGTCACGATAGCCTCCTTCTTTATCAAGGTAGCACAATCCGGCAATGGCATTCCAGTTTTCCGGTTGGTCCCAACGCTCAAGCCACTGTGGGAATACCTCTTCACCTTCTCCACGAAACACACAACTGACAAATGGATTCTTGCGCAGAAACGCTTCATTGTCTCCCAAAAACTCTGGTCCTCCCATAACTACACAACATTGCGGAAGCAACGCTTTAACTCTTGAAACAATATGTAGTAACTGCTCGTGATTGAACAGCCAATTGGTAGCGGCAATGATATCCGGTTGGTGATAATAGATACTGTTTGCCACCATACCTGCATTTTCATTGATAGTAGCTGATACGATTTCCCATTCGATGGTGTTGTCTGTCGCAATCTGAGCGTGCAGTGCCGGTAACGCCAAAGAGGAGTGGGCATAAGAGCTATTTAAGTCGAGCCAAAGAATTTTCATGCAAGAATTTTAACGTTTATGACCGCAAAGGTATAAAAAAGCAGGTTTTATTCACACATCGTTGATTAAAAACGCTATATTTGTCGCCATATATTAACTATAAGTCATAAGAATATGAGAAAATTAAACTATGCACGATTTATATTGTTATTAGTATTGACATTTGGTTTAAATGCTTGTGGTGGTGACGAAGTTTACTACACTGATGATTATTTACGTAATAGTGATGAAAAGTTGTGTGGAAAAACGTGGTCGGAAAATTATACAGAAGATAATATGAAGTGTGTCCATCAGCTGAAATTTACGAAAGATAGGAGCGGACAAGAGATATTCAACTATTATCGTGTCGGCGAGTCACGTCCTGCACGTACTGAAAGTTATAATTTTGATTGGGAATGGATAGATCAGGAAATGGAAGGGTTAAAACTGGATCGTGGTGCTGGAGAGATTCACTATTTTGATAATGTCTGGGTACGTCAGAACTATCTTTCCGGTAAATTGGATGGTATAGAAGTGACATTTGTAAAAGAATAAAATAACGAATATGAAAATATTGAACCCTATAAAGTTGCTGTTGGTATTGACCATGCTGGCTGTCGGCTTTTCTTCTTGTGAAGAAGATGATGAAACCATTTATGATTATCTCATTGGACGTACATGGGTCGGTAGTTTAGGCTTTGCCGTAGGACCTTATGATGTAGAAAGTGGTGTCACTTTCAAAGGGAATGATTATGCCATAGATGAGCAATACTATTATGGAGATGGCGGAAGAGCTGCTACCCTGAATCTGCGTTGGTGGATAGATATGGGAACGTTATTTTTGGATTATGGTCCGGATTATCCTCTGTTGGAAATCAGAGGAGTGTATGTTACCGGACGTTTCCTTTATGGTGAGCTTTATGCAGATGGAGATTATGAATTCAGCGTCACGTTGGAAGCAAACTAAAGTTATTATTTATTCTTTGGATAGCCTGCTAATATCCAACTACTAATATAGTATTTTAACAGTGACTTAAAATGCATATTAACAGTGTGTTAAGTACGTACTTTTATACCTCAAAAGTACGTACTTTTTTATACTCTGATTTTCAGTTGTTTTTAGGATGAAATTTATGGTATGGTTATTGCTTTAGAAACAACTTCTTGAAGTTAGGCGGATACGGCGTCTCAAACTCCATTAGTTCGTTTGTCACCGGATGATAGAAACAAAGTTTGAAAGCATGCAGAGCCAATCGGCCAATAGGGTTGGGAACACCTTCGCCACCATATCTTCCGTCACCGATAATGGGATGTCCCAAGTCTTGCATATGTACACGAATCTGATTCTTACGTCCTGTTTCCAAATCGAGTTCCATCAATGAGTATCCGTTGGCACGTTTGATGGTGTGATAATGGGTGATTGATTTGGAACCGCCATCATCGTGCTGGCTGGAACTTACATACAGTGTGCGGTCTGTTAACCAGGAGGTTACTGTGCCGTGGTCCTTCTCCATTTCGCCTTCCACAACTGCTACATAGCGACGGTCTGTAACAATGTCATGCCAGTATTCACGTAAAGTGTGCTGAGTTTTCTCGTCTTTAGCAAACATCATTATACCTGATGTGTCGCGGTCCAGACGATGTACTACATATACGCGGTGGTGTTTGCCCGAGCGTTGTACATATTCATTCAGGATGGTATAGGCTGTACGTTCTTTCTGGCGTTCGGTATTTACTGAAAGTAAACCTTCCTTTTTCTCTATTACAATGATAAAGGCATCTTCGTACACAATCTTCAGCAGTCGGTTATTGAATTCTTTCCGGCCTTTATCTTTGCTGATCTGTACCTTCATACCCGGCTTTAAAGCAAAGTCAAACTGAGTGGTTATTACATTGTCTACATAAACCACACGTTTACTTAATAATGATTTCAGCTTTGTACGGCTGGCATCCGGCATTTTAGCAGCGAGGAACTCCATGAGTTCCATTGGTTCCTTCACTAAATAACCGGTATATTGTGCCCGGGCTTTCTCAGCCGGGGTTCTTTTAGGTCTTTTTTCTTTAGCCATTTTTTCTCTTTTATCTGAGTTCAAGCAATACTACATTTTCTACATGGTGCGTATGTGGGAACATATCGACCGGTTGCACGGCTGTCACCTTATATTTCACATCAAGCAGTTGTAAATCGCGTGCCTGGGTGGCCGGATTACAACTGACATATACAATCCGTTTGGGTTCGGCAAACAAGATAACATCCACTACATCCTGGTGCATTCCAGCACGGGGAGGATCGGTTATAATTACATCCGGACGTCCGTATTCGTTGATGAAATCCTGCGTCAACATATCTTTCATATCTCCAGCAAAGAACAGTGCATTATGGATGTCATTGATTTCTGCATTTACTTTTGCATCTTCAATGGCTTCGGGCACATATTCGATACCGATTACTTGGCGAGCCTGACGTGATACGAAGTTAGCGATGGTTCCCGTACCCGTATAAAGGTCATAGACCAGTTCGTTTCCGGTCAATCCGGCAAAGTTACGGGCTATTTTATATAGATTGTATGCTTGCTCCGAGTTTGTCTGGTAGAATGATTTCGGGCCTACTTTGAAGCGCAGTCCTTCCATCTCTTCAAACATATGATCGTTGCCTTTGAATACGTGTACGTCCAGATCATTGATAGTATCGTTACACTTATTATTAATAATGTATAGGAGGGAAGTTATTTCGGGGAATGTATCTGCTACGTATTGCAACAGTTGCTTGAAAAGTTT
>QWCY01002466.1_pt1 | contig 32122 bp, 20 predicted proteins | sample 1972631 | NCBI WGS metagenome assembly QWCY01 (sample SAMN09866696, study PRJNA288562) | Human gut metagenome isolate pre1_stool, whole genome shotgun sequencing... | isolation source: gut | host: Homo sapiens | place: USA: California
ATTGGTTGATCAGCAGCGTCATCTGCGACTCGTACGCCAGCGCGGTCGCCTCGTTCGTGGAATCATTGCATCCCTGATACCACAGCACGCCCGCCACATGGAACCCTTCCAAAGGCGCAATATGGTTCGCATAAATATCACCGCCCTGCACGTGACGTCGAATCGGCGTGCCACCCCATGCGGTTTGAATAATGCCGATCGGCACGTTCGGATGCGCGGCACGAAGCTGCATGGCGAACTGCTGTGCCAAATAGCTGAAATGCTGCGAATTGTCGGTGGTTGCCTCAAGCCAGGAATCGGCCTGCTCGTTCACATCGCGTAACGGAAAATCAGTACCTTTCGAGGAATTGGCGCTCGCCACGAAATGCACGTTTTTGTCGGAAAGCTGCTTCGGCAGATCGTCGGTCGTTATCAGACCTCCGCCGAAATTATAGGCATTGCCTGGACCCTCGTAGTATTGCGAATAATTCAATTCCATATTCGACTGTCCAGCAGCAATAAAAACGTCGCCTACATACACGTTTTTCAGAGTCAACAAAGTGGTTTCGTTGTACGAAATCGTTAATAAATATGGCTTAAGACTTGTTTTCTGCTTAGGTAAAGTGCAAGTGAAATCACCGTTTTTGGAAATTTTTGCTTGTGCTGATGATGATTTCTTTCCTTGGGAAATCGTTGTGACCAGCTGTGTTGGGTTAACGGTTTTTCCACGTTGTGAAGTTTGCGCAGTTCCTTTGATTACCAGCGTTTTCCCACGTTGGAAAACCATGTTCTCCATGTAGTAGGAGGGGAGTTGTACCGATACGCGGGTCGCATAGTTTGCGGACGAATCGTCGCTTGTGCTGGAGCTGCTTGTGCTGGAGGAGCTGGAGTCGCCGGAACTGTTCGAGCTGCTGGCGTTACCGGCATTGGGATTCGCTGAACCGTCGCCCCATTTCGGTCCGCAGCCAACGATGATCGCCACAAGTATCGCCATGGTCACTACGGCGGCAATAATCACGCGTGCCAGTCGTTTCCTGTTCAAAGCAGCCCCTTCCGCATGACGTGGTTAAAGCATGTCTGCATGTCGTAGCCTAGCCATTTTTGCTACGATACGCACGAATATGGTCATCCGATCGTTGTTTGCCTGTTGTATTGTCGGAGTCGTTTCTTTTGCCTGTCATTTGACTGAGGGGCGGTTTCTTTTGAATCGTTAACGTTTTTGCGTTTGCGAAGTCTTGAGAATGGCGGAATTTCAGCGTTTCTTCTTTTGCCTGCCGTTTGCCTTTCTTTTGATCTTATGATCAAAAGAAACGCTGAGTGTGTGAAATAACGCGAAAGAGAGTCGGGAGAAACGTAAAACGGTAAGGCTGATGATAAAGCGGTAAGGCTGATGGCCGGTTTGATTGGTCGCGTTGCGATCAACTGATTTACTGGAGGAATTAATCGTCCAGCGTCGGTTGCGTCGGTCGCGTTGGACTAGTCGGCAGCGCCGTCCGTGGCTGCGGCTCCGTCCGTTCCGTCAGCGCTATTGTCGGTTCCGTCACCGCCATCGGTGGCCGCGGATTCGTCGCTCTTCTGCAAAGCCTGCTTGAACTGCTTGGCCTGCTTGTCGTACTCGGCTTTTGCGGCGTTGGCTTTGCTGATGGTAGCGGAAGTGTCGGCGGCGCAGCTCAGCGTTTTCGGCGCGGTAACTTCCGTCTGGTGCAGTTCGGCAAGCTTGTCGAGATCGTAGGACCCGTCGAGGCTGGTGAACGCTTCGGAGATCTTCGCCCTCAGCTGGAACGCCTTGGAATAGGAGGTGTTCATGGCCGTGACGGCTTCCTTGCAGTCGTTGAGTGCGGCCAGGTCGCGCATTTGCTGCGATGCGCGCACGCCTGTGAATCCGAAGACCGCGCCCAGAACAACGACTACGACGACTACGGTGATGATGATCTGGCGGTAGATGTGCTTTACGTGCTGGTCCGTCCAAGCGTCGCCGTCGCTGATGCCTTGCGCTATGGCCGTGTCGAATAGGTCTTGCTGTTGGCGGGATTCGCTGGCAAATGCGCTGCTGACGGTCGAGCTGTTAACAGCGATACCGCTGGCAGCGGCGTCAATACTGTCGGCAGAAGTGCAGGTCGTTGCGCTTCCGGCAAGTGTTCTCGGTGTGTGTGACGAGGTACTTTCCTCGCTTGGCTTCTTGCCGTGCCGTGCCATAACCCCTCCAGAATCTGCCTACTATTCTGTACTCCCCGGTGACAGCTCCCGATTCAGGTCAATTGAATCACGTTCCGAGAGTCCACCTGAAATGCCAATATACAGCGTACGATACCCGTCCTTCCCCGATTTCCCACACTCGTGTTGTAGTCGTTAATGCATTCAGGTACTCTCTGGAGTTTTATTCGTCTGTGGTAACTTTTTAAAAATTTTGAGAAGTGTTGGTGGAAACTTCTTAAAATTTTTGAGAAGTGTTATGCTGGGATTGTTGAGTGTTTCGCAACGGACGGCGAGAGGAAGAACTAATGGTGCCGGATAATCCACGTGAATCGTATGCCATGCTGGTTCGTGAGTCCATGCAGTTTGACATTCCTACGCCGTCACGCCGCATCGAAATCATACGCGAGCTGCCGCAGCCGGCAGTGTTCAATGCTGTGCACATCATCACTGGCATCCGACGTTGCGGCAAAACGTTCTATCTTTTCCAGAAAATTCATGATTTGTTAAAAAACGGCGTCTCGCGTAATGATATTTTCTATTTCAACTTCGCTGATGATCGTCTGCAACCAATGCAAGACACCGTGCTCAACGATATCGTCACAGAATACTGGCGGCAATATCCCGACTCTCGTGACCATGGCTGCTATCTGTTCCTTGACGAAGTGCAAGAATGCGCCAATTGGCAGGGATTCTGCCAGCGCATAGCCGAACATGAAGCTGTGACGCTAGTCATTACTGGATCGTCTTCGAAACTGTCCAGCGAAGAAATCGCAACGAATTTCCGAGGAAGATCGCATCCGCATGCCATGATGCCACTGTCTTTCCGAGAATTCTGCGACTTCCGAGGAATCGAAACGCCTTCAAACGGCAGTACTCTTGCCGATGCCGTGTTTTCGCCGCGAGAGGTCACCCGGTTTGAAGCTGCCTACAACGATTACCTAACTATTGGTGGCTTCCCTGCAGTGCAACGCATGGTTGAGCCGGATCGTATCGAAACGCTCCAAGGTTACGTGCGGGACGTGGTTGCGCGTGACGTTGCTGAGCGTTTTGGACGTGAAAACATTACTCTCGCCACACAGATAGCGCTGTTTTTGCTGCGCAATACGGCTTGCGAGCTGTCTACCAATGGTCTTGTGGAAACGTTGCGAGCGGTCGGCTGGAAAATCTATTGGGACAAGGCGAATACGTTACTCGAGCTGTTCAAGCAGGCATTTCTGGTGTATCAGCTTGAGGAGTATTCCACCATGCTCAAGCCGGGTAGTACTGCGGTGCCGAAAATGTATGCCGTCGATCAGGGTATGGTTTACGCGGTGTCACGCGCCAACCAGCAAGATATCGGAAAACGACTGGAAACTGCGATTTTCTGCGAATTGCAGCGACGGACTTTCGGCAGGCGTACGGAAACAATCACTTCGTACACTATGCCGACGTCCAAACAGGAGAAAGTTGACTTTCTTATCGGCGATGCTCTTGCTGCGGAACCGTATGGGCTTATTCAAGTATGTGCCAATATGGGAAATGAGAAAACCAGGGCGCGAGAAATCGGCTCTCTGCAAGCGGTTATGCAACGTACCAACGTTGATTCCGGCCTGATTCTCACGCTTAACGAGGAAGAAACCATTGAACTTCCCGATTCCACTGGCACAATCCACGTACTCCCCTCCTGGAAATGGTCCCTCTACGAAGCGTGATGGGAAGGTCAGCGAGAATGCTGGAAAGGAGATATGGAAATGGATGATGCCATATCGGTGCCCCTAACGAGCTAGTCGATTCTTATCAGCGTGTAATGCGTGAGATGTGGGGACCGGGATGATTTTGGAGTTGGGGATGGACGGGGTTGCGGGTTGCGGTTAGAGTTGACGGTTAGGGCGTTTGCGCCGAATTATTTGGGGTTGATGACTTTATTCAAGAGAGGCTGACGAATGGTTTCGCCACATCATGTTGTGAAGATTGCGACTGCGCTGTCTGCGGTTGCGTTGACTGCTTCCGTTGCGGTTGCGCCGGCTTACGCATTGCAGGATATTGCGATTGAGGATGCTGTTGCACAGAGAGGTGCCGTTACTGCAGATAATGGCGTTGTTATGCAGTCGGATGATCAGACGGGCGACCAGCAGTCGGCGACCAGCATGCCTGACAATCCGAATGCGAAACTTCCAGGCACCGTCAGTGACGAGATTTCCGACGATGCCACCGTGGTTTCGGAAGACCTGGCCGTCACCCCCGAAGGTGAGGTCAAGAATATTGAAACCGGCGAAACCGTAACCGATGCGACGCTGGTCGGTACGCAGGATCAGCAGCCTGACCCGCTCGCCAAAACTAACGGCGAATCCTTCATTCCGGTAAGTGCGGAAGATGTCAAAAATGCTGTAGCCGACGCGAACGTACAGCTCTCCAAATTCGAAAGCAATGAATACGGCGCGCACTGGGGCACTTACAACAATACGAAAGCCTTCTTCGATTATCAGAACAACCTGTTCGTGCAGCAAGCCAAAGGCGTGATCGACGTTTCCGGATGGCAAGGCGACATCGACTGGGCCAAAGCGAAAGCCGACGGCGTGGAAGGCGTGATCATCCGCCTCGGCTACGGCGAAGGCAACAATGCCGACAAGAAAGCGCAACGTAACATCAGCGAATGCAAGAGACTTGGCATCCCGTTCGGCATCTACTGGTATTCCTACGCGGACACGCCGGCGCTCGCCAAAGAAGAAGGTGCCGACGTGGTCGCCAAACTCAAACAGTTTGGCGTGAATCCGAGCGATCTGGCGTACCCCGTGTACTACGACCTGGAAAAGTGGACCTGGGAAGGCCACAAGCCGCCCACCGATCCGAACGTGTACAACAATATCGTCAACAATTGGTATAGCGCGCTGCAGTCCGCCGGATACAAGAATCTGGGCGTCTACTCGTACACCAGCTACCTGCAAGGGCCGCTGAAACATGCTGACATTTACGCCAAAACCACGTGGGTGGCGCAGTATGGCGCTCGCATGGGATTCGATTCGTTCCCGACCAACAGTCGCGGATGGCAATACACCAGCTCCGGCAAGGTGGACGGCATCAGCGGCAACGTGGATATGAATGCGTTTGGGAATAAAGCGTATGTAAACGGCGATAGTAGCAATGATTTACAAGCGGCCATTGATGTACGCAAAATGACTGCAGTTACCATTCCGAATGGTAATTATTACATTAATGTTCGTTCCAAAGTTGCGTCTAGCGTTGATATTCCTAGTGGAAGTGCTGCAGATTCCACCGTCATTCAGTTGTATTCCGGTAACGGTTCCAAGGCTCAGCAGTTCACTTTTACTAGGCAGTCTGATGAAAGCTATGAGATCGTCAATGTGAATTCCGGCAAGGCTTTGGACGTGCGTAATGGTGTTGCTGAGAATAACGCTATAGTGCAACAGTATTCTCGAAATAATTCCCAGGCTCAACGATGGTTTATTCGTGATTCTGGAGCGGGATATTATTTGCAATCCGCTCTCGGTAATTGGGTTCTGGATTTGAGCGGCGGAAATACTGCGGATGGTGCTGCGATTCGGCTGTATGCGCCGAATGGTACCGCTTCGCAGTTGTTCGTTGTTTCGTCAAGCGACGTCAGCATAACTACTGGAGTGTCGATGATTATCACTTCGGTTGCGAATAAAAAACTTGTCACGGATGTGACGAGTGCATCAACGGCAAATGGGGCACGAGTTCAGCTTTATTCAAGTAATAATACGAACGCCCAGAAATATCGATTTGAATCAATTGGCAATGGAACTTATAAGATCGTCAATGTGAATTCAGGCAAGGTGCTGGATGTATCTGGCGGATCCACTGCTAATGGAGCGGCGTTGCAGCAATATACGAATAATAACACTGTTGCCCAGCAGTGGACGGTGCGAAATTACGGTAGTGGCAAGGTTGCGCTAGTGTCGGTGAATGCTAATAAGGCTGTCGATATTCCAAATGGTAATGCCGTGCAGCAGGCTCAGCTGCAGCTTTATTCGCCGAATGGCACCGTTGCTCAACAGTGGTTGGTTGCAAAGGCGCCGTTAACGTTGCGCGAACGTTTGAATGAAACCGCGGCCAAGCATAGGCAGGATTTGCCGGATGGCACCTACACTTTTGGATCGAAGCTTAATACGTCTATGAAGATGGATGTAAGCGGCGCTTCTCGTTCAAATTATGGAAACGTGCAGATTTGGGCCGGTAATGGAACCAATGCGCAGAAGTGGAAAGTAACGCATGATTCCAACGGGTATGTGACCCTGACCAGTGTGAACTCCGGCAAAGTGTTGGATGTGAATGGCGGCGTATCTGCCAACGGAACCAACGTGCAACAGTACGATTCCAATGGAACATACGCTCAAAAGTGGATAGCAGTCAAGAATTCCGATGGCTCGTATACGTTCCAGTCAGCGCTCGCAGAAAATGCGGTTCTGGATGTGAATTGTGGTTCCAGCGCGAACGGCACTAACGTGCAGTTGTATACTTCCAACGGAACAAAGGCCCAAAAGTGGGTGAAGTAACAGAATAAAACGAAGGCTTGGTTCCGCATATTCTGCTGGAATCAAGCCTTCTTAATAGTGCCGAGAGGTTACTTTCCCCGACGCTTCATCAATGCAAAACGATTGGCCTCAACGATGAAGGCTTTGCGATCGTTTTTGGCTATGACGTCGAGGATAATTCCTGTGACAATCAAGAGCAAGCCTGCAATAACAAGCATTACCGCACCGATGGTGTGGGGAAGCGTGCGACCATGCCGGTGTGCATGAAGTCGATGCCTACGCTGCCGCAAAGAATCAGACCAATAACGCCAATGACCAGACCAAGCCCACCAAAGAAAGGTAGTGGCTTGTACTCACGGATCATGCGGAAGATGGTGCTCATCACTTTGATGCCGTCTCCGACGGTATCAAGTTTGCTGACGGAACCTTCAGGGCGATCACGGTACTGAATCGGCATCTCATAAAGACGGAGATTGTTGTTCAGCGAATGAATAGTCATTTCGGTTTCGACCTCAAAACCACGGGACAGCACTGGGTAGGTCTTTACAAAAGTGAAGGAGAACGCTCGGTAGCCAGTCATGATATCGGTTACGTGAGCTCCGAACAGTCCATTGATGGATCCACGTACGAGCCTATTGCCGAAGTTGTGGAATGGGCGCTTGTTCTCCTGGAAGTACGTGGAGCTCAAGCGGTCTCCAATCACCATGTCATAGCCTTCAAGAATCTTGTCGACCATGGCTGGTGCCGCGTCAGCCGGGTACGTATCGTCGCCATCAGACATGATGTACACGTCAGCGTCGATATCTTCGAACATGGCTCGGATGACATTGCCCTTGCCCTGACGTGGCTCCTTACGTACGATAGCGCCTTCTGACGCGGCGATTTCTGCAGTGCGGTCAGTGGAGTTGTTATCGTATACGTAGATGTCTGCTTGCGGCAAAGACGTTTTGAAATCACGAATGACCTTGCCGATGGTGACTTCCTCGTTATAGCAAGGAAGAAGTACTGCAACGGAAACGTTCGAATTCTCAGGCATATACTTCACTATATCCCTTGTACTGGTCTGCATTGGGGATGGATGACAGGTGATGGTGCATACTTGAAGCAAATGGATTTATCGATTCACATTAAGGGTAAATGGACTTAATGGTAAATATGAGCTGTTGTATATGATGCTTGAACAGTCAGGATTACTTTTCCACAGATATTGTATTTGGGTGATATGGTTCACTTCGTTGGAATGAACTCGAAGTGCATCACCGGCAATGGTGGCGGTGGCATTATGCATGACGCCATCACCATCGGCGACCTGGAAACCTGACGGTGGCGTATTTGTGGCACTTGCGATGGTGTCGAATGTCGCGTTGGTTGTGTAATTCGGTCGTTTCGCCTGTAGTTTGACGTTTGTGCCTGTTTTGAAAGTGACAATGGCTGTTGATTGGTCCTTTGGATCGAGATGAGCTTCTTTAGGCAAAGGACCTGATGGTACGGTTGTATGCTCGTTCATAGCAATCCATTGATTGGCCATACGTTGGGCAACGATTTCTTTGCCAAGCGGGTGGATTGCTTTTGATGTACCCTTATCTGTATCGATGGAGATGGTCATGCCAAGGTTTTTGTGTGATGCGATGACAGAACTGTCGAGTATACTCAGTTGGGCATTGCGTACGATGGTGTTGTAGATGTAGCCGTAGCCGTCATATCTGGCGAGCTGTACATAAAGGAACGGCAATGTCTCATCATTGAACAGATCTCGATAATCGTTGATAAGTGTGGCGAATGAAATGTTATACCGTAATGCCGAATCCATTGTTCCGGAGTCATCCTCGCCTTGATACCACAGTACGCCTGCTACGGCAAGACCTTGTAGAGGTGCAATTCGATTCTTATAGATGTCTCCACCTTTTATGTGGTGGGAAATCATCGTTCCGCCCCAAGCGGTTTGAATGAACCCGACAGGTATGTTGGGGTATTTTTTGCGTAATTGCTGTGCGAAGAATTGAGGAATGTAGCCAAGATAGTTGGCACCATCTCCTGTGGCCGTAAGCCAGGTGTCCTTTTCAACGTCCCTGAGTGGGTAATCCTTTGCATTTAGGTCTCTGGCTGGAGAAAGGAAATGGACATATTGGTCGTTGATATTTTTTGGAATATTATCACGAGTGTAGCGTGACGAAGTGTTCGCCTTGAATGCCGAATCGCTTTTGAGGTAATCGTTGTAGTTGATTTCCATGTTCGATTGACCAGCGGCTATAAAAAGTTCACCCACACATACATCATGTACTGTTTTCACCACGGTGGTAGCTATGGCGAATTCCATGGTGTATTGGACAAGTGACCCTTTGATTCTAGGCAACTAGATTGAAAATTTTCCTGTTTTACCGATTGTTGAAGAGCCGGCGTACTTATGTTTTCCTTCCCGCAAAGTAACGGAAATTGTTTTCCCCGATGAGGATTTCGGAGCCGAGCCGTTTAAGGTGGTGGTTTTGTTCTGTTGCAGAACCATGCCGTCCATTACATAGCTCGGTAAGGAAAGGGTGGTGTTTCCGTTTTCCTGTAGTGTTTTCTTGCTTTCCCGAGCGTCCGCAGGAAAACAGGCGAAAAGCAGAATGAATGACAGTGTCAATGAGAAAGTCCTTCTAAACCTCTGAACAAATTTATGAAAGTGGAACGTTGCTATGGCGCGAGTATAGCGGTTTCCAAACTTGTTTTTCATGTCTCGGACTTCCGATTCGTAGATAAAGATGCTGTGTTTTTCAGATTAGATATGAGAGCGGACGCTTGCGGATGAGTTTCCGCCTCTGTCGGAGATACTTTAGCGTTGCTATACTGAGGGCGTGCAAGTTGAGGAAGGAAAGGACGATCAGTGACGGCGGCGCAAACAGACATGCGGCAAGGCTCTGTCGACAAGCGAAAAAGCAGCCGTCATGGTACCCACTACGTATTCGTGGACGTGCTGAACATTGTTTCCTGCTTTGCCGTGGTATGTCTGCACACGTCTTTAGGTGTGTTCTCTCCGCAGCATACTTTTCTATGGGCATTCCAAGAGCTCATGCAGGCGATGTTTATTTTCGCCGTGCCTATTTTCTTCATGGTCAGCGGAATGAATCTTTTGGATTACCGAAAGAAATATTCGACGAAAGTGTTTTTCAAAAAACGATTCGTACGAGTGGGACGATCGTTGATTCTGGGCAGCATCGCTTGCTACTTATTGTTCGGTTTGCTCCCCGGCCTGTTTTATGGAGCACAACCAATTGCCGATAGTTTCGGTCCTGTCGATTTTTGCAAGAGATTCCTTACCAACTCCATTATCGATATTTACTGGTTCCTGTATTCCATCATCTATTTGTACTTATTGACTCCATTGCTTTCAAAAATCGTCCATGACCGTCGTTTGTTGGAATATGCTATTGCACTGACGTTGTTCTGTTCAATTCTGATTCCTGCAGCAAAAGCCATTGGAATCAACGAGGAATATTTCAGCCCATTGTTGAGCTGGCCGTTATTTGCTTCCAGCGCCCTACTGTATTTCCTGCTGGGATATTATTTGGAAAACTACGGCTTGCCGTTGTATTGGAATGCGCTTGCATGGGCCGCAACTTTCCTAGGATCTGTGACGTTGATGTTCCTCGGCGGTTTATGTTGGAACGGTTTCTTCCAGAATTCGATGGGGCCGGAATATCAGAACTATCTTGTCGGTACTTCCTCTCCGCTATGCGTGATATCCGCGGTATCGCTGTTCATGCTCTGCAAAGCACTGGAGCCATCCCTTCAGAGTGAATCCGACAGAATGAAGTCGGTAATTCGTAAAGTGTCCAGCGTCTCGCTTGGCGTATATATGTTCCACCTACTGCTGGTGAACCTTACGTTTGATGGGCCGTTCGAGTGCATCCTGACTTTTGGACAAATACACCCATTCATTAAGGCCATTGCGGTCTATCTGCTTACTGGCGTTGCCGTATATGGCGGCAAGTGGTGCATCTCGAAGATGAAGAAACGAGCCCTACAGTAGCTTGCGTCCCCGGGGGAAGGGGCGGTTTAGAATTCTTTGGGCTGTAAATGCTTCAGCGTAAGCGGTAGAAATAGTGGAATGATATACAGCATAGGTAACACATAGCGTGTTGCTTCCGTGTGCGTGGAAATCGGTCCAGCAAATAGAACAAGCATTGTGATGAATATTGGCAGATTAAGCATCAACAAATTAAGTTTGTTCTTCTTGGATCTCAGTATGAGAAACATGATGGCAAAAGGAAGTATTGTAGCCCAAAAGGCTTTTTGCCATATGATATTGAGTATAGGCGTCGCTGATAGTGTGTCTGCGTAGAATTGTCCAATCGCATTACCGGCTTTAGTATTATCTGTCCAAGGCATGTATTGTTCGATGTTTTGATAATGATGTTTGGAATTATTGATTGGACGCATCATGCTGAGGTCTTGTTCTTCTCCTGATGCGACATTGAATGAGAACCATGCGACGGAGAGCCCGCCCCATCCTGCTATCATGTCGCCGGGATGCTTAACCAGTTGTTTCGTCCACGTCGTGATTAAGGCATGTTCATCTTTAGAAGATAATTCCTGTCCTTTTATCGGATCAGCTTTATACCAGCAGTAAGCATCTTGGAGTTGACCAATATCCATATGGTAAATTTGTTGGATTTCGTCGATTTCGGCTATACTCAAATCATCCTTATGGTTATGCACCACATTGGCGACTTGTTGCATGGGCACAGCAAGAATCTCGTTACTTTCTCCTGGTGCAATGTGCAATGCTGGCAAGATAAAAGTTGGCACGATTATGCCAACAACTAAATAAGGAACACCACCTAAAACAATAGTAGCTATTTTATAGGACCAATGTTTGACAACGAAGCATGCCAAAAGAAGCAGAGCCAGGACAATGATATACATGCCTGTTTTTTTTGTTAAGGATACGGCCAATGCGTCTGCAATAAAGAAAACATCAAATGAAACGGATTTTAAAATTGTCCCCTGTGTTCTCCAAAGTTCACAGAATGCGATAGAGAAGAATACGAAAAATGGCGTATTGAAAGTATCTTTCGCAAGAGACATCGACATCATGGGGATGATGGGGAAAAAGGTAAGAAATACAGCAATAAAGAAACGGCATTTCCAAAGTATGTTGTATTTGCCTGTATAACAGACTGTACAAGCGATGGCCAATGTGGACAGTAACGACTGCACGAGCACTAGCAGGTACAATCCATAAATAGCGTTATTGAACAATGCTTTGCCAATATGTGCGAATCCGACATACAAATACGTCATCATGAAGGGATGATGATCGGTGAACGGCACTGAAGGGTCATAATATTCCATCAGCTGCCAGGAAGTATCGTACCAGTAGACGCCCGGGAAATAAGCTACAAAATACGGAATCCAGAATGCCGTTACGAGACACCATAACGTGATAATGGATCGAGGAGACCAGTCCAATGTGAATTTGCGGAACGCTTCAAATGGTTTATTCAGTGATTCGTTATGGTGATTTATGCGCGGAACTATTTTTGTCGCAACGAAAAACAGCAGTGTGAACAGGACAATATAAAAGAGGGCGTTCACATAAAGCAGTACATTTCTGGTATCGATTTTGCCCTCATGCTGGCCAATAAAAGAACACATGCCAAACAACGTACCCAGAAGAATGGGGACGAGATAGGCAAAGTTATGTTCGGTAATTCTAAAACTTTTTGCGGTCTGTTTCAATGCGATTATTCCCTTCCTCGAACCGCGCGACCGATGGCCTTCGCCACGGCACGACGGCGGGATCCGATTGGCATGAGTGGATCGACGATCTTGCGGATTGGGTTATCCTCTCCAACGGCGCGCTCATGCTTTGGACGGAGTGCTTCTTCGAGGATTTTCGGTTCGTTCGCCTTTACCACGCGCTTGAGCAGACGCTCGTAGAATGGGGTCTCGCGTGCATACCTCCAGTAAATGGAAGCGAAATCGCAATCCGGATCAGTCCACGGCTTTTGGAAACCGGCATAGTGGATGATCTGCGGATTGTTGCGCGACTTTATGTAGGCATCATAAATGTCGTTTGGAGCCTGCGTGAACAAGTTTCCGACGCGTCCACCACAATCGTGGACCACATTCCACTCCCACGGCAGATACAACACTTCGCCCTCGCAATGTGCATTAAGCACGTCCTGATCGTTATAGATGAACGCAGGATTGGACGCATATGTAAGCCACTGCTTGATGGTGTAGCGCTCGCGCATGGCCTTGGTATTGAGCACGAGAACGCCAGCCTGGAAGTAATCGTAAGGATTCTTCATCTTCAGTACGTTCTTGGCGTATCCCATGCGCTTGCCATGCTTCACATTGAGGTTAGCGAGGAAGTCGATATCTCGAATCGCTCCAAGCAGCTTTCCTTGCAAATCGGTGTTGTACAGCTTGGCAATATCGCCATTGATGACGATATCCGAATCCAGATACAGTACCTTGTCGTAAAACGGCAATAGCTTCTGAATCAGGAATCGATAGTAGGTTTCGATGCTGATATGGGCATTATTTGTGGAAAGATCATATCCAGACAACTCACGTTCCACATTGGTGAATCGCAATGACATATTCGGGAACTGCTTGAAGAAGTCTCGCAGACGTTCCTGCTTGTCCCAAGCGATATTTCGCTGCAACACTACAACATCATAGAAATATGACTGGTCAGCATTCTTCATAGCCGAATAAACCGTAGTGGTGAGCTGTGGAACATAATTATCATCCGCGGCAAACACGACTGGAACGATCGGCTTGTCGAACACATCAAGCGGCTTCAGCTCTTCAGCAGGTTCAGGATTGGTGAAGTGAACGCACTGTAGTTCCTTGAACTTCCAATTGGAGCCGATGCGCTTATGGTGCATCAAATAGATGTTCAACAGACGTTCGGAAAGGTGCCCCGGAGTGCGCAGCGCCTCCTTGCTATACGTGCTGTAATCGGTGTTCCTGTCGAATTCCTCAAGAATCGGGAACATCCAAGAGCAATAGTCGAAGAAGATTTCCTTCTTCATGATGAACATATTGCAGAAGCACGCCTTGTTGCCATTGAAGAAATCCTGCGCATCCTCCTTATAATCAGGATACATGGCGCACAGAATCTGATAACAGCGCTTCAAATCGTCATCGTGCAGCAGGGGAGCGGCCTCCCACAGAGCGCGTGGGCTTCCATACTTGTTGATGATTTCATCCAGATTGCCGAACGGTGTGGTGATGACGTCATACTGTTTAACCACGCGGGCGATGTTCTCATCGTCTAGACCGTACTCCTTCTCAGCCTTGGCGTCGATATAATCATCCATGATTTCGCCGAACGCGTTTTCTTCATGCACGGTTTCGGAAAAATCGAAATAGCGGCGATAATGGCAGAATCCGTAGTAGTCGGCATCAACGTTCTTCCAAGCCCAATATTGCGTGGTCAGTTCGCAATAGCGTGGATTGCGGTCGGAGATGTTCTCTCCTTCGTCATCGTGGAACGCCCAGGGGAAACGATAGCTGCCTTCGTGCAGGCCAACCTGCACAGGCTGCATGATATCGCTCTCAAATCGATTCACATTCTTATGCGTGGTGACGAACAGGCGAACGCGCTGGTTGTTGTATCGTTCGATTTGTTCGGCTTGCTCACTTTGGGTTACTAAATCAAGCATGTGGGATGTTGCGATACGTTTCATTTCATGGAAACGAAGGCTATCAGTATCTTCATGGGATGGGAGAACCTCAAACGAATTGGCAATGCCAAACCAGTTATTCAGTCTGTCATTAGGCAGAAGTGCTGTTTTCCCAGACAGTTTTTCATACGCGTCATCCCGCACAAAACGATATATTTCTCGACCTGCAATTGCCGGTCCAAATACGTCAGACATGCTTTGTGCCGCTGAAAGCTTCTCGTTTTCCGGAACTCGGATTTTCCAGTCGTTAGAGAGGATTTCCGTTGCTTTCCGTTGGAATCCCTGAGCGCAAGCGCGAAGCATTTCTGAGTGCTGAGTGTCGGCGAAATCGTATGCTGCGTCAAAATCGGCCTTGAAATGATGACAATACTGCGCGTATTTCTCAGCGCTAATGGTGCTGGTTCCGCTGATACCGCGACCGTAGTAGTAAATATATCCACGGCAATGCTTGCATGAGTGATATGTCTTTGCAAAGGCAGAAACAACGAAGCATTCATATCCGTCTTGTGAACGGCCGAGACGCTCCTTGGTCATTGCTGCGAAAGCCTGCTTAAGGACAGACGTTTTGTACAGACGCTGGGTTACTCGCCAGTCCACTTTATATCCTCGAGATTCGTCGAAGATATCGCGAATTATGTCATCGCCTACAGCATCCTGCGTAGACGCGTTGTTATTGGCTTCGAAGGCTTCGCGCTCGGAATCCAGAAGTTCGTTTGCCCCGACTACTGTGATGCCGAAATGAAGAACATCTGCAGGATGCAGTGATAACTCCTGAACAAGTTGCTCGCACATGTCTGGCTTAAGCGCATCATCACCATCGAGGAAGAAAGAATACTCTCCGGTAGCAGCTTCGGCTCCCGCCATACGGGTGCGGTGTGTGCCCATATTGGGGTGGTTAGTCACCACATGAATACGGCTATCTTTTGAAGCTTCCTGGGCAATGACGTCGCCGGTATTATCGGTGCTTCCATCATTGACGACAACGATTTCGATATCCTTGAGGGTCTGATTTCGTGCTGACTCCAAGCATTCCTCTATGTATTTGCCGACATTGTATGCAGGAATGATGATTGAGATCTTCGGCATAACTCTCCCTCGATTGGGCAAACTACTAACGCAACTGTTAACAGTGTATCCGTTGACTCTGAAAAGCAGCGTATATAAGTATCATTGCTGTAGAGCATTGTTAAGAACTTGAGGAGCAATCATAATGGTAGACCTGACATGGGTTGGTGAGAAGAAGAACAAGCTTCGCCGTGCTGGAACGCATCTAGCTCGTGTATTCCGGCGGCATCCTCGAATCATAGTTTCCATGACTTCGTATCCGGCACGAATTAACACTGTTCACTTTGCTATTCGTACGTTGCTTGCTCAAAAAAGATTGCCGGACAAAATTATTCTTTGGCTATGTGAAAGCGATTTTCCAAATAGGGAAGATGATCTTCCCGAATCGTTGAAAGACGTTCTCTGGCATGATGTTGAAGTGCGTTGGGTGAACAATGATCTCAAACCGCATAAGAAATATTATTGGGCTTTGCAAGAGTTCAAAGATGATTATGTAATTACAACGGATGACGATTTATTGTACAGGAATACAATGATCGGTGATCTGATGGAGATGCATGAACGGCATCCGAAAGCAATCGTAGCCGTGAGAACCCATCTCATCATGTTCGATGAACAAGGTTCATGCACTCCGTACGAGCAGTGGATTTACGAAGCTCCCCATTATCATCCAGATCTTGTAGGAAAGCCTTCGATGAGAGTATTTGCTACAAATGGTGCCGGAACCTTGTACCCACCACACCTTATGCCGTCTGAAACTTTTAATGCGGAAGATATAAAAAAACTGTGTCTCACTGCGGATGATTTGTGGCTAAAAGTGATGCAAGTCAAAGCGGGAGTGCCTGTTGTGGCTGCAACAGGCGATCAATTGCTTAACTATGTTCCGGGCACGCAAGGAGAGGAAGCCCTGTGCCACCAGAATACTGAAAGTGGCGTGAACAACATCGTGCTTGCGGCAATTCTTGAAGAGATGAAGAGCCGCCATGCCTTGACAGCTGATTTTGATCAGCTTGTTCGGGATGATGAGCTTGATCAATATCTTTGATTAGTTTAGATGGGTTGGGTGCCACAAAGTCCAGCCTTGCGGCACCCAACCCATCTAATGCCTCATTGCGCTATACATAATGCCAATGTGGTGTTTTATTGTTATTTCGATATTCGCAAACGATCAGTCTGCCGTTTTTCGCATATTCAACTTTGCCGACATCTGCTTTCTTGCAGAATTCTCCAGCATCATGAGTGCCTATTTGTGGGTTTGGCTGAGGGGTAGGTTGGGGTGCTGGCGGTTGTGGCTCGCTTTCCTGATCCCCCAAACCATATGCTCGCGCAATGGCATTAAGCGTGGACGAGTTAACTGCATTTTTTCCTCCTAGAACGTAGACGTTCTGCGCGGAGGAAATATTTTGCGCTGCAAAATCAATAGTCGGAGAATTGCTGTCTTGCACAAGCAGCATGGCAGTCTTTTTCGATCCTGATAGTGCGCTGCCTGCAAGGGCATCTGGGAAGTTGGATCCTGTGGCGAATACCACATCTTGCGGTGCAGAATTTAGGCTATTGAGCACGAACTCGCCTATTGATTTACTCGTTTCATAGCGAGTGTCTCCGGATAAGCGAGTTACACTGATTCCCAGTGCTTCCAGATTCGTCTGAACATGTTGTGGGACGGCTGCCGTTCCTCCGACGATAATGACGGAATTGAATGCGCCGGATTCCAGAATCTGAAGGGAATCTGGGTCAAGACCAGAAGGAGAGCTGAGGAAGAATGGCGAAGAGGTCTGATATGCATAAGGTGATATGGAAAGAGCGTCGGCGAAGCTGTTTCCTGTGGCAATGATTGCTACTTTGGAAGCTTGGCTTCTCGTATCTGAGGAGGCCAAAGCGTTGTAAATCTGCAGAGCTGTGTCATAACGGGTGCTGCCGGCGATTCGTTCAATTTCCATGGAGGACTGAATCTGACGGATTGACTGCTCCACATCGGCAGAAATAGCGCTTTGTCCACCAACGATAAAGACTTTGCGAACTCCGAGACGTTGCATCTCGAAGGAAGCTTCGCTTGACAGGCTATGGGAATCCGTCAATATTATAGGTGCGTTATAGGCTCCAGCGAGAGAAGAAGCGGCAAGTGCATCTGGGAAGTTGATTCCTGCCGCAAGCACCGCATACTCAGACGATGTAGGAAATGCCTGTTCAACGATCTGAGACATCGTTTCATAGCGAGTATTGCCCGCGATTCGGGTGAATGAGTTGACGCTGGCATATGCATTATGTGTGGGGATAAGCGCTAGAGTGCAAAATACACATACGATAGCGGCAATCACACTTCGAACTTTGTTGTGAATCGATTTCATATTTCTCTCCTCAAACGGTGTGCCTAGAGCGATTATACCTTTGAAAGGTGTTGAATTGAATGTGGAGATTCGGGTCGCCGACTGAGATTGAGGAGTTCCATGAGACGCTTGGGACGAAGAGACATTCCTATTATGGTTTGTATTTTTGTTTTATTCGGTTTACTGATTGCAGCGCTCCCAGCTGCGGCTGATGAGGGGGAAAATGCGTCGGTTGCTCTTGAACGATTAATGGTCAAAGCGCAGTCAGATGATTACCGTTTCTCGGAAAGAGAGGATTTATTCGGAACCTGGCTCCACAATGATGAGCTTGGAGGTAGCGCGACTACTCGTGACTATATTTTGCAGAGAGATATGGAAAATGTCACGTTCACGTCGGAAAGGCATGTTAATACTGGAACACTGCATGACCCGTACACCGGAGAAACAATCTATTTTCAAAGAGGGCAGAGTACATCTAATAAGGTTCAGATTGATCATGTCGTTGCCGTAGGGGAGGCGTATGAAAGCGGCGCTGATGCTTGGACAAAGAATCAGCGGGTTGCCTATGCTAATGATCCTTATGTTTTGCTGGCCATAAAAGGATCGGCGAATGCGTCAAAATCGGATAAAGATGCAGCGAACTGGCTTCCTTCTCAGAAGAGCTATGACTGCTCGTATGTGAGTCGTCAAATCGGAATAAAAGAACACTACGGTCTTTCGGTAGACACTGCTGAGAAAGAAGCAATGCGGTCGGTATTGTCTCAGTGTCCGTCCGGGCAAACTATCCCGGTTTACAACGGAAATAACGCTTCTCCGGGAGTGCCTTTACCGAATCCTGATCCCACTCCGGACGATACGCATGGGCAAATGATTCGTTTGTTTGGAAATAATCGGTATGATACGATGACGGATGTTGTCGACACTGCTTTTCCTGAGGAGACTTCGACGGTTATTGTCACTTCGGGTGAGAATTATCCCGATGCTTTGGCTGTTTCCGGATTTGCCGGCATAGAAAATGCTCCTGTGCTTCTGACGAACCCACAGGTGTTGAGTGCCAACGTACGTAATGAAATAAAGCGCTTGAAGCCTTCTTCCGTCGTTATTGTCGGTGGAGAAAAAGCGGTTTCCTCTGATGTGGAGACTTCTTTAAAGCAATGCGTTGACGGAGTTGAACGAATTCAGGGTGCCACACGAATAGATACGGCATTGCAAATTTATGAAGCGGGGAAGAGTCTGTCCGCTGGATGGGGAGAAACCGCGGTTGTTGTTACTGGAGGAAATAATCAAAACGGATTTGCTGATGCACTATCTGTGACATCCTATGCGTATGCTCAGAAGGCACCGGTGTTCTTATCTGATGCGGAGACTGGTCTTACAGTAGATCAGCAGAATGCTTTAAAGGATGGGAACTTTACTCAAATCGTAATAGTTGGAGGGGCTCAGGCAGTTCCTGAATTTGTCTCGGCTCAAATCGAGCAGACGGTAGGTATTAAACCAATTCGTATTGCTGGGCAGACTCGGTATAATACGAGTATTCTTTTCGCTCGCTGGGCTATCGGACAGGGTGCATTGACTATGAACAATGTTGTTTTCACTACAGGGCAAAACTATCCAGATGCCTTATCTGGAGGTCCTTTGGCTGGTCGTGATGCAAGCTGTATGTTGCTGGTGAACAACAGCGATGCAACCGTATCCAATGTGGGAAGCTATGTGTCTTCTTATGCGGAATCTGTGTCTGAAGCGTACATTTTGGGAGGAGCTAATGCGGTTAGTTGGAACACTGCTGGCCGGCTTTCTAAGAGTCTTGGTTTGGCTCTGACGAACTAAGCAACTTCGTGAGGGCATTCAGAGATATGTGTTGGGGCTGCCGCTCCTTAAAGGAACGGACAGCCCCAACACATACGCGGATGACCGGTAGCGCTACTTGTTTTACTTCTTGCCTTGCACCTTGCGCGCTACGACTTTCATGAGTTCGCGCTGCTTGGATCCAGTGGGGGCCAAGACATCCACATATTTACGGATAGGGCTGTCTTCGGCAATGGCTCGATCATGATGCTCCAGAGGTTTCGGCTTCTGCACTCCAGACATGGCAGCGTACATTTGCGCAACAAACGGGGTTGCCTGCGCGTACTGCCAATACAGTGGGGCGAAATCGCACCATGGATTCTTCCAAGGCTTGTCGAAACCAGCATAATGCACGACCTTTGGTGCCTTACGCGATTCCATGTATGCCTTGTACACGTCTGCAGGTGCGAAATCGAACACTCCCTCCACACGTCCAGCACAGTTATGCATCACGTTCCACGAATAGTCGAGGTACGTAACAAGTCCCTCGCATTCAGTGTTGAGAATGTCCTGATCGTTGTAGATGTATCCCGGTTTTGCGGCAATCTGCAGCCATTCATGGACCGTATGAATCTTACGCATGCGATCCAAATTCATAACCAGCACGCCGGCTTGGAAATATCCGTAGCCATCACGCATATGCAGTTGCTTGTGCACATATTCGGCGCGAATACCATCCTTCATATTGAGATTGCCGATGAAATCGATATCTGGTACTGCGGCGATAGCGTTATCGCCCATTTCTGTATCAAACAGTTCGGCAACATCACCGTTCACTACAAGATCGCAATCCAAGTACAACAACTTTGAGTAGAAAGGCAACGCTTCCTGAATGATGAAACGGTAATACGTTTCCACACTAATATGTGCATTGCTGGTGGTGAGATTGAATCCTGCAAGATAGCGGCTCACATCATAGAAACGCACGGTGGCATTCGAGAATTTCGCAAGGAATTTCGTAATATTCTGCTTGTTTTCGTCAGAGATATTTCGTTCCAGCACGATCACATCGTAAGAACGATTTGCGGAAGCGTTCTTCAGCATCGAATATATTGTGGTAGTAAGCATTGGAACGTAATTATCGTCAGCTGCGAAAACTACAGGCACAATGCTTTCGGGGTTTCCCTGCAGAGGTTCAAGCTTGGTGAACGGTTCCGGATGCAGGAAATGCACGCATTGCAATCGTTTGATTTTCCAATTAGCTCCAGCGCGTTGCTTGTGTGCAAGGAAAATATTAAGCAAACGTTCGGAAAGATGTCCGACAGTGCGGGTGGTCTGCACGTCCATTTTGCTGAAATCAGTATGCTCGGCGAACTCATCCAGCAGAGGGAACAGCCATTCGTTATACTCGAAGAAAATATCCTTCTTCATGATAAACATGTTGCAGAAAGCTGCGGTATGTCCATTCAGCACTGCATCGGCATCGGTTTTGTAATCAGGATGGCGTGAGCACAGAATGTCATACATGTGGCGCAGATCCTTGAGGCGAAGATGCCTATCTGCATCCCAATGCTGTTTGAGATTCGTGAAACCACCAATACGACGGGTGTCATTAAGCGGCGTGGTGATAACATCCCAGCCGTCTACGGCCTTGACAATATCAGCATCGTTGATGCCGTATTCCTTAATGGTTTGACTATCGATATAGGAATCAATGATTTCACCGTAGTCGTTTTCCTGATGCGGAGTGTTGGTGAAATCGAAGTAGCGTCGGTAGTGACAGAAACCGTAGTAGTCGGCGTCTTCGTTTTTCCAAGCCCAGTATTGTGCGGTCAGTTCGCAATAACGAGAATTCTTGTCGGAAATATTCTTACCCTCATCATCATGCAGAGTGTTGTCGAATCGCTTTGCAGCCTTGGCTGCGCCAACCTGCACAGGGATGATACTGTTTCCTTCAGGGAAAACAGCAGGCTTATGCGCCGACACGAAGATTTTGATATCCGGATGCTGATGTTCTCCTGTGAGAGCCATGTGAGATATTCCGCCTTACTGAAACAAACGTCCTTTCCACAATAGAATATATGAGAGTACCGCTGAGGGAGGGCACGTTATACGTTTTTGTGCTCAAATACTTCGCACTAGTAGGATAGGACACTTGTGAAGAACTTTTTTGACAGTCTCAAAAAGAGGTACCACTACGCGATAGTGGTATTCAAGGAACTGGTGAAAACTGATTTCCAGTTGCGCTACCAAGGATCATTCCTCGGTATGGTGTGGTCCGTGCTGAAGCCACTTATGCTGTTCGCTGTGATGTATGTGGTGTTTGTGAAGTTCTTGAAGTTCTCCGATGGTACCCCGACCTTCCCGATTTCATTGCTGTGTGGTACCTGCTTGTGGAGCTTCTTCTCCGAATCCACCAGTATGGGCATGCAATCCATTGTTGGCCGCGGTGATTTGCTGCGTAAGGTTCATTTCCCGAACTACATTATTGTGGCTTCCACCACTATGGGTTCTATGATTTCTCTCGGCATTAACCTGCTCGTGGTGATCTGCTTCGGTTTCTTCGCACATGCGCATTACACATGGCGCGTATTGCTCGTGCCGCTCAGCATCATCCAGTTGTACTGCCTTGGCCTTGGCGTAGCTTTGCTGCTCGCGTCACTGTTCGTGTACTTCCGTGATGTGGCACATATTTGGGAAGTCATATTGCAGGCCATGTTCTATGCAACGCCTATCATCTACCCAATTTCCATGATTGCGGATAAGGGATACGGCTGGGCCGCCAATATTTTGATGCTCAATCCTTCCACCCAGGTGATTATGGATATTCGTCATAATCTGCTTTCTCCGGAGTATGTGCCGACTGTGTGGAGCATGGTTGACAACAAGCTGCTTTGCCTGCTGCCGTATGCGCTAACTGTTTTCATTCTGTGGCTGGGCATTCACGTGTTCCGCAAGTACAGCTCCAAGTTCGCGGAGGTGCTCTAAATTATGGCTGAGGTTGCAATGGTTGAGGAAAAGAATGTTGACGAACGCCCGGTGGTGCTCAAGGTTGACCATGTTGCCAAAATGTTCCGCCTGCCTACAGAACAGGCTACCGGTTTGAAAATGGCTTTTCTGAATTGGACGAAGGGCATCAAGGGCTATACCGAACAGCATGTGTTGCGCGACATTAACTTCGAAGTTCGTCAAGGTGATTTCTTCGGTATCGTCGGGCGTAACGGTTCCGGCAAGTCCACTCTGTTGAAGATTATTTCTCAGATCTATACTCCGGAACATGGTTCTGTAACGGTTAAAGGCAAGCTGGTGCCATTCATCGAGCTTGGTGTTGGATTCAATCCGGAGTTGACCGGCCGTGAGAACGTGTATTTGAACGGTGCTCTACTGGGCTTCACTCGTGCTGAAATCGACGCGATGTACGACGATATCGTCGAGTTCGCTGAACTTGAAGAGTTCATGGATCAGAAGCTCAAGAATTATTCTTCCGGTATGCAGGTGCGTCTCGCCTTCTCCGTGGCTATTAAAGCTCAAGGCGATATCCTAGTTCTCGATGAAGTTCTAGCCGTCGGCGACGAAGCATTCCAGCGTAAGTGCGACAACTTCTTCGCCGAAATCAAGAAAGATCCAACGAAGACCGTTATTCTTGTCACCCATTCCATGGATTCCGTCAAGAAGTACTGCAACAAGGCCATCCTGATCAAGGACGGCGAGATTATCGCCAGTGGCGACAAGAACGATGTTGCCGATCGTTATACTCTCGAAAATCTCAAGTCTGAGCATAAAGAGCGAAAAGAAAATCCGGAAGATGAATATCCACTAGGCTTGAGTGAGAAGGTGCCCACTTTCCGAATTCTGCCTGTTTCCCCGCAGATTTCATCCTGTGCCGAGACGTTCGAATTTGATGTCGAATATGATCTTCGTGATAGTGGCGGCGGAGAATTCTACATTCCTATGTCGGTCTTGGATGTCAAGCGCGGCGGTGTGCCCTATGACTGTGGTGTCGCTTTTAAATTCAGCAATGCCGGGCATAACAAGATTCACTTTGCGTTGCCTCTGAGCATATTCAATGATGGAGATTTTAAGATTATCGCCACCATGCGCAAGATTCCGGATACGTCAAATCTGAGGAAGTTTGAGCAGCTTGCTTTTACGAGTGATGAGAACTCATGCTACTTCTCGGTTCGAAATCCAGGAACTACTAATTTCGCAGGGCTTCTTAATGACAAGGCGCTTCATATTGACTGCTTAGGAACAAGCCGTATCTGATAAGTCAATGGTGGTGTTTGCTCACTAAATGGAATGGCGGTCCCGCCATTCCATTCTCTTATCTACGAAACTTACGGATGACGCAGACCGAGACTATCTGCTATCTGGTTAGCCGTGGTGGAAGAAACAGCTTGTTCTCCGCCAACTACGTAAGCGGTTTTAACTTGATTCTTGTATTTTTGAACAAACTGAGCTGTAGCTCCAAAAGGATCCGCTAGCAACAGGAATCCGTTTTTCTTTCCGGCAAGCGGTCCGGCAGCCAGAGCATCAGGGAAGTTGGCGCCGGTTGCGAAGACGCTACCTTCAGCGGTCAACCCATACTGCTCTGCGCTTTTGGCGATTTCAATGCTGGTCTCATACCTAGTTGCGCCGGCAATTCTTTTTGTTGATATGCCTTGCTGCTGCAGCTGGCTGTTGACAATCCAATTTGGTATGGCGCTGGTGCCTCCGATTACAAGACCCTGTTTGATGTTTTTGTTGATGGTGTCAAGTTGGGATGAAGAGAATCCTGAAGCTGAACTGCACAGGAAAATCGGCATCTTCTGCGCGTAAGCCAAGGAAGACACGGAGAGCGCATCCGCGTAGTTATCTCCGGTTGCTATTAGCGCTGTGGAATTCCATTTTACTCCCAGCTTCTGCCCCGCCTTGAATACTGCAAGAGAGGTTTCATAACGATCTTCTCCGTAATATCTGGTGACTGTGGAGCTGTATTGATGGAGTGCGTTTTCTACATTTTTGGAAATTGCGCTTGGACCGCCGATAATGATGATTCGATTCGGCTTAAGTGAGGCAAGACGGTTAGCAGTTTGGCTGGGCAGAGAGTTAGATCCGACGAGCATAATCGTTGCATCTAATCCTCCGGCTAAGCCTGACGCGGAGAGTGCATCAGGATAATTCTCTCCAGAAGCGATGATGACGGTTTGTCCTTGTTTTGTCTGTTCGTGTTGAACGATGGTTGCCATAGTGTCATAGCGTGTCTGTCCGGCAAGTCTCGTCAGTTTTGGATTCTCAACCCATTGTGCGTACAAGATGGTATCGCCAGCGGGAAGGGTTATTTTGGATCCAGGTGCATATGAAGTGCCGGTACCATCAGCTTTGGTGCTCCAGCTCGAGAAAGTGTAGCCTGATCGGTTGAAACCATTCTTCGCCACTGTGATCTCATCATTGTGGGATCCTGTCTGTGAAGCTACATAGCCAGAGGTCGCTCCATTGCCGTCATATTTCAAAGTGAGAGGCGCGACCGTGACATCCGTGGAAAAAGCGAAAGACCCAGAAGAAACGGTTGCTTTCGCAGTTCCTACCTTCCCCGCGGTATATACGCCACTTTGGTTGGCGCTAATCACATTCGCATTGGAAGATCCCCATGTGCCCCTGAACTCATATCTTCCGGACCTGTGCTTCAGCGTTACTTTTGCGGTTTGCGTGGATCCAGACTTCATCGATGACAGGTTCCAAGTAGCCCCTTCTCGTAAATCATCATCATCCACGTTGACTTCGAATTGCCCTAGGCCTCGCATGTTCGTCGGAGTCGAATCCGAGTATTCAGCGGTACTGCTGCGAGTTCCTGCCTCTCCGGAAAAAGTTGTTCTGTAATACTGTCCGTCTCCTGCAGCGAAACCATAATACTCATAGTTTGGATTGATCAAAGTAAGATAATGCCCGACTTCAGCTCCTGTGTTTTGGACGTAGTCCTTCTTTTCTTCGGCCCATAAATCAATTGCGCCGGATATGTTGGCAGGACCCCATGCGAGTATTTCTGCCTCTGATTGGATTTTGTTATAGCTGGCTCGGAAGCAGCTCTCTCCATTAGGTCGAGTATGCGCATCCTCTGCGGAATATGCCTCAATCGCTCGTTGAATTGCGATTCGTTCCAACGCATTAGACCATTTTGGCGTTAGATATTCGTTTTCGGAGATTCCAAGTTTCTTCAGGTAATCCGATACTGAATAGTAATCGGTTTGCTTGGTCTGCCAGTTGTAGACGCCGAAAGTTACTTGTTTGTCGTTGAGCGCGTCTCGACGCCATTTCACGACTTCATTCAGTGCCGAGTTGTAGACGTCCACTTGGTTGATGAATTGTTCCGCGTATACGGTTGTTCCTGTTCCCAGTGACACTCCGGTAAGCTCTGATGTGCCGGTCGACGTGCCATCTGAATAAGACATTGTCTCGATGCCGTCTTGGACTGCGGGCGTGTCTACTGCGGTGTCAGCTGCGCTCGCCGGTTGCGCGAAACCTATGCTTGCCAACAAGGAACATGATATTATCGCGCATAATATCCGCTTCTTAGGCTTCTTCTTTTCTCTCATGATGTGCTCCTCTAGCTAGTCCATCAAAGTGTTTACCCCCTTATTTTAAGTAGGGTGTAGATTCGGATGGGTGTGTTGGCTTATGTTGTCGCATCATTTGGCGGATTGGTGTTTTTGCTGAATTGCTTTAATCTGCCTACGGATGCAGCATTTTTTCAAAACCATATTTATCTTGTCGCATATGAAGAAAAGGGGATACGGTAGGAGATGGAGTAGTGGAACAATAGTGTTTCACTATCGCATGAGAGAAGATTACCGAGGAGCCGTTATGCTGAGTATGAACCGCACCTCCGATCATCGAATCTGAATTTCCTCAGTCCAACAATCGGGGTGCGGTTCATACAAGCACCAGACGCCCCTCCTAGTTGTGCCCTAGAAATCATTAGGGCTTTAAAAGAATTGTCAGTCTCTACGGAACAAATCGCGAGTGAAAACCTTGCCAGATACCTTGTTAAGGGCATCATTCCAGCGATTAGCAACGATGACGGTAGATCGTTCCGCGAACGAATCAAAATCGTGCGTTACTTCGCTGCCGAAGAAGTCAGCGGCATCTAGCGTCGGCTCGTAAATCAGTACGGGGATGCCGTTTGCTTTGAACTGCTTCATAACATCCTGAATCGCGGACTGGCGGAAGTTGTCAGAACCGGATTTCATGGTCAGACGGTAGATACCGACAATCGGATCTTTCACATCTTTGATGCGATCCATCACTTCAGAAGCAACGAATTCCTTGCGGGTGCGGTTAGCATCCACAATCGCCTCGATTAGATTCTGCGGAACCTGATCGTAATTGGCGAGTAGCTGCTTGGTGTCCTTTGGCAGGCAGTAGCCGCCATATCCGAAGCTTGGATTGTTGTAACCGTCGCCGATGCGCGGATCAAGGCAAACGCCGTCAATGATTTCGCGAGTGCTCAGTCCGCGGCTTTCAGCATAAGTGTCAAGCTCATTGAAATAAGCCACACGCAACGCAAGATATGTGTTGGCAAACAGTTTGATGGCTTCGGCCTCGGTAGTGCCCACCACCAGTTCTGGAATGCCTGTACTGCCATCATGATTGACTCGAGAGCGTTCTTCGGGGGCTGCTCCATGAGCCAGAAGATCCACAAAAGTACGTGCGGCCTCTACGGAACGTGCGTCATCCTGCGGAGCACCGACAACAATACGGCTGGGGTGCAAGTTGTCAAACAGAGCGTGACCTTCACGAAGGAATTCCGGAGAAAACAGAATATGATCATCGTTCAAACGGTCGCGTAGCTGCTGCGTGTATCCGACAGGAATCGTAGATTTAATAATGATCCACGCTTCCGGCGCATACTTTCGTACTGCGGAAATCGCAGCTTCGACGCTGGAAGTATCGAAATAATTCTTCTTCTCGTCATAGTTCGTAGGCGTTGCAATCACTGCGAAATCAGCATCGGAATATGCTTCTTCTGGGTCAACGGTTGCATGGAAGTCCAGAGGACGCTCGCCGGAGGTGTTCTTCTCCAGAAAATCAGTAATCACAGCATCCACAATCGGACTCTTGCCGTTGTTTAGAAGCTCAACTTTCTCCGGAACAATGTCCAAAGCATGAACCTCATTATGCTGAGCAAGCAGCAAAGCGACAGAAAGACCTACATATCCAGTTCCTGCAACTGCAATTTTCATAGTTACCGGCTTTCGTTATTCTCGACAAACTAGCACTATTGTAGAAACTGGCGGTGATGAGTAACACGAATCTACTGAAGCTCTACGAAATTAGTGTCTTTAAGGTAATTCTTACCGGCACTCATATCGTATTGAATGAGTTTGTAATCATGGAGTAGTGTTTTAGCCTCTTCGGAAAGATCCTTCTCACTCATACGAGCTCCAGCAGCGTTGAGATATACCGGTTCTTCAGAGCTGCCTCCCGCTGCTGAAGGAACAGACATAGCAGATATGGCTTGATGCATTTCCGTCAGGAATGCCAGATAAGGGCTCACCTTTGCGTTGAGATGTGAAGCAAGTTGAGTGGAGAAATAGTTGGATGAGGTGTATGCGGAGGACGCGTCATCAAGTTTGGTTCCAGCAGCAGAAGACGCATTATTGGACCAAATGAAGTAATCGGTTTCGTGAAGACCAAGAATATTGTCTGAATCGGAGTAGGCAGTGCTATAGATGCCGGGTAAGTGGTCCCCGTAGAAAATAACAGTGATAGGACGATTGATGTCATTGAGCTGATTAAGGAAATCTAACGTTGATTGATCTGTGTAATTAAGACCCTTAGTGTAAGTCTCAATATTGAGTCGTTCATTCTCCTGAAGATTTTCGGAAGTATCAAGTTCTTTGAACTGATTATCTGTGTATAAATCCTCCTCATAAGGCATGTGATTCTGTATAGTCACAACCTGATAGAACTTGTTGGAGTCAGAGGACTGCACCTGTTTCAACACCTGGCTATAGAACGATTCATCGGAAGAATACCAAGCCGAATCTATAGGATGAAGATCTGTGAGCTTGGGTGTTCCGTCCGTGGCGTAGAATTTAGAGAATCCGAACTTCTTATAGTTGATATCGCGGAAATACATTCCACGGTTGTATGCGTGAAAGGCTACAGAAGAGTCCTCGCCATTCTTTTCATTCCATAGCTGATTGAGGGACTGATCCCACTTTTGTCCCGGAACTAATTGCTGATAGGCGATAGATAGGGTATCGCTGTAATTCGCCATGGAAAGACCCGTGAGAGCTTGATACTCGATGTTGGCAGTACCGCCACCATAGCCGGGGGAAAGCATAAGACCGGATGTTGTTTCGCTCTTGATCTGTCGAATATTTGGCATCGGATCTTCGGCGAAACTTACGCCCGGTACTCGTGTGGGGTCCGAGAAGGTTTCCGAAAGCACCATGATTACGGTGTTATCAGTCAGATTGGTTGTTCTGGACTGATTGATGGAATCAGCCTCCTTGGAGTACTTCTTTGCAATCTTGGTCATGGTTTCTTCGGAATAATCTTCGGGCTTATCCATGATCTTGGTATGTGCAAGCTGGAGGAAATTGATGACGGGACCATTGCTGGTAGCGTCAGCAATTGGATTCCAAGGCTGGGGGCGGTCGGAGAGATTGTGAGCAAATTTTGTAGCCCAGGAATCGTCTGCTCCGAATCCCCACACGAAGGAAAATACGAGTGCAGTACTGAGAGCGGCTGCCAAAATGCGCGTAATCGTGCCGGCAAAATTTTTAACGCTGGTAAACGGGTGTAGCCAGTGGCAGGGGATGACCGCATTTCTGCCATCAAGGAATTGCATGACGATGCAGATGGCCACAAAGCAAATAACGCCGGTTACCGCGCCGTCAACTAGAGCTTGGCTGGATTTTGGAATAAAGGAAGTGAGTTCTCCTGCATTACCCCCAGTGATGAAGTTCAAATCAGCGGGAATAACAGGTTCATTGCGTGACTCAATCTTGATGTGGTTGGCGACAGCAAATACTGTCATAACTGTGCCAAAGATGGCTGAAGCAACCCAAAAACGATTGAGAATCAGCACCAGAGTAAGGTAAATAACGCCCAAAACTATGAAATTCAGTAATGCCTGATATTGATGATCAATCCAGATCTGGCTAACGAATTTTGTCGTGCGCCCAATAACACTTTGCAAAACTCTGGTCGTATCGTCAATTTCCGAGCCTTCAGGATATTCCGGCTCGCTGTACATGCCCCACTGAAGAAAAACGACCTCAAAAGCGGTGACTAATACGAGAACAATGGCGTAGAGCGAGAATGAGAAACGATGACGTTTCTTCCAGAGGCCGTACGCCTTTTTGAAGAATTTGATGATGAGTTGAACGGCTTTGAAATTAATAAAAGTATGCCATGCGGTTTTTACTGCTGTGGCAGCAGTGTGGATGGCGTGACCGGTAACTTTGGTTGCTTTTACAGCCGTGTGCCCTACGGTGGAAAGCGTTTTTGCCGTGGTATGTGCGGCTCGTTTGCAAACCGAGACGACCTGATTCAAAGGCTGCTCAGCGGGTTGATGGGGCTGGAGCTCAGAAGAAGCGATTTGTTCGTTATTATCTATTTCGGCTTTACTGACGGATCTACTGGAAGCCATCTCCGGTAAACAGGGTAGGGTGCCAGCGCCTGAAATAAAGATGCTTGTGTTGTCGGAGGTAGCGTGAATTGCCGACTTCTGCGTATACAGCTTTGAACTGTGGTGACCTGAAAGGGTGGATGGAGCACAGGCGTTGCTGTCTTCGTTGTCCGCAAGAGGGCGATATGTTCCACCCGCAATCGGCTGCTTAGTAAGTTTTACGTATGAAGGTGCACAAGCGTGACGGTCAGGCGAGAAAATAGGCATCGTCGCATCCTTCAACAAGATAGCCCCTTGTAATTAGGGGCTCTGTACAATTAAACCGGATATATTCTAGTGTTCAGCTGTGGACGAACGGGTACCTAGCGGATGTCTTAAAGGTAGCTGGAAGGTTAACTGTGCTACGTGGGGTATCTGCCTACAACGTTAGTGGGAAAGGGCAACAAAATGTATGCGAAATCTGAAGGGTCGTAGCGCAGGAATTGGTTGATTTGCAGACTGGGGGAGAGGCTCGATATGCGGATCTTTTTGCTCAATTTGCTGCGAGCGACGGTCGGCAGACGGATTTGGTGTTCAAGGTGGACGACTATATGCGCGCGCAAGTGTTGGATGCTACCAGCTGATAATGCGCCGAAAGCGTGGCTTGTATGGGGCGACGAGAAGGCGGGCGGCGGATTCGGTACGTGGCTTGGCGCAGTTAGACCGTTGACGTGAGGTGTAACGTGGTTGCCATGGCAGACCATGAACGCACTATTCCGACTTCTGGACATATTGCTGCTGAACATGCCGTTCCAACTTGTGCTCGTATGAAGACCATTGCTGTTCCGGATTTTGAAGTGTTGTTTGCCGACTATAAGGGTTCCAAGCCTCAGGAAGACGAATTTGTGAAGTGCGTCGGACGGGAACGCTTATGACAGTTCGCCATGGCGATGTGACGCAGTCTGACAACTGAGATTCGGTAAGCGTCGCTTTTGAAGATGTCACGCTGCAAGCGAGTCGGCTTCACTGGAGACAGAAGCGGGACCTGACTCATACTTGGCCTAGAGCCCGAATCTTGCCATGTAATCCAGAAGTTCTCTTCTGCCAGGACCTAAATTTTAGGGTGCTCGTTTGAGTTCAATGGGTGCTCTGCTTGAAAAGCCAATGATTATGCGGTTTTTACACCAAATCAAGGGTTGAGAAAGCCGCTCTCATACACCAAATCAAGGGTAACTGAGGTGCCGTTCATACACCAAATCAAGGTTTGGAGTGCGAAAAACCTGCTGAATCTGTCATAGATATCGCATCCGCCACGGGGGAAGCCGTGCAACCATTGAACTTTTCGGCTTGCGCGGGTTACGTGAATTAGTGATTCGAGACATCGCCCACGAGCGCTCCATGATGCAACCCTGCCGGTACCCTGAAATCGTGAGTAGTGAGATTTTCAAGCCGCGCAACATCATTGTGACCGGCGGATGTGGGTTTATCGGAGCCAATTTCGTGCGCTACGTGGCACACAACCATCCTGACGTGCACATAACCGTGCTCGACAAGCTGACGTATGCCGGAAATCCGCAAAATATCGCAGGTCTTCCGCAATCGCAAGTCGAACTCGTGCAAGGCGATATCTGCGATGCCGCATTACTGGAACGTATCGTACCGGATCATGACGCGATCGTGCATTTCGCAGCCGAATCACACAACGACAATTCCATCGCCAATCCTGAACCCTTCATCACAACAAACGTGGAAGGCACGTTCCGCCTGCTTGAAGCGGCACGCAAGCATGACGTGCGATTCCACCACATCAGCACCGACGAAGTGTACGGCGACCTCGCGCTCGACGATCCACGCAAATTCACCGAAAGTACGCCATACAAGCCGTCGAGTCCGTATAGTGCGTCGAAAGCGGCGTCCGACCAGCTGGTGCGCGCGTGGATTCGCACGTACGGTCTACGTGCCACGATTTCCAACTGTTCCAACAATTATGGGCCATAC